>ENA-UPAD01000088-UPAD01000088.1-bioreactor-metagenome-genome-assembly--contig:-NODE-88-length-140831-cov-25.719839_pt1 | contig 140831 bp, 118 predicted proteins | sample MGYA00238179_ERZ772710 | MGnify/ENA primary metagenome ERZ772710 (study PRJEB29004, sample SAMN07631245) | bioreactor metagenome | isolation source: Switchgrass digestor | place: USA: Dartmouth...
AACGGCTTTTTTTCAAAGATTCAAAATGAAATTTGCACACAGTCTGCCGTCCCCTATGTCCAAAAAGAACCGTCCCCTATGTCCCAATTGACAATTCATTATCACCCATTGTCGCATACCAGAGTTAATTAAAAAAAGACATCTGCTCGTAATTCTTTTGAACTTTATAAGAGGCTATGATATCAGACATTTTATATAGCATTCCATAACTTTCACATAGTTTAAATATCCTCTGATATTGATTTTTTGATTCGTTAATGCTACATACATAACGTTCTCCGAATGTTTTCTGATATTTTAACCTTACACCTGGAAAGTGCTTATCAAGCTGTTTATAGAAATAATCCCGCTGGTTTTGCCTTAACGTTACCCCCAACCATGGATATACGAATCGTGCACCGGCTTGTGCAGCTGCTTTAATAATACTTGTAATATTTTGCTCAGAATCATTGATAAAAGGCAGAACCGGCATTAGCAACACGCCGCAGAATAAACCATTGTCAGAAATTTTAGCAAGTGCCTCAAACCTTTCGGATGCAGATGCAACATTAGGTTCAATAATTTTACACAAATCATCCGCAAATGTTGTAATAGTCATTTTGATACAAACGGGAGAATGATGATTGATTTCTTTTAACAAGTCAATATCTCTGGTAATCAGGTCACTTTTGGTAGCAATTGCTACCCCGAAACCATATGCGTTTATCAGTTTCAGTGCTTTTCTTGTTAAAGCAAGTTCCTTTTCATAAGGATTATAAGGATCTGACATAGCACCTGTCCCAATAACACCCGTTCTTTTTTTAGATTTTAATTCTCTATTGATAATATCAATAGCATCTTCCTTAACGCGAACTTCATCAAAATGATCAACTCCATAACACTTACTGCGTGAATCACAGTAAATGCATCCATGGCAACAGCCTCTGTAAATATTCATGTTATAGTCATGTCCAAACCATGATTCAGGAGATTTCGTTTTTGTAATGATAGTCTTTGCAGGTACATAATTCATAACTTTCGTTCCTCATTATTTGAAAATATAATTCAGACTAGTTCTTTTGAAAATCATTGTTTACAAATAGGAGGTGGGACAATGATTATGTAATTCACTGTTTCTTATATTCCTAATAATTTAAACATTTTTGTGAGATAGGATTATTCCACATATTTGATGTAGTTGCACATTTATTACCCCTTCCCCATCTGTCACAAAGTCCGAATTTATACTTTGATTATACTACATAAATCAAAAAACAACAGAAAAATTTTAAAAAATTATATAAGCCACGCAGGGACATACCAGTTTTTACTGTCTACGGGGAACAAATCATTTGCCAAACATATAACAGCACCTGTACCAATTTCTATTTTCATTTGCTGCAGCTCACCGAACTTTTCAGGCTCTGATAATGGATTCAATAGTTTGAAATTTTTAACCGATACTGCGCCAGGCGATGCAGCCTTCTTTGATTCAACAGGATATAACACGCCATCCTGTAAAATAAGAAGGTCAATCTCTTTTTTGTCTTTATCGCGATAATAGTATACCGGAGGTTCTTTTCCTGCATTGAGCCAGCTTTTATAAATCTCTGAAAAAACATAGCTTTCAAAGAAAGCTCCTGACATTGCTCCTCTTTCCAAAGCTTCAGCATTTCCCCATTTGAGCAAATATGCACAAAGACCTGTATCAAGAAAGTGTAAAAGCGGCGATTTGATTACTCTTTTAAGTATATTGTTGTGATATGGTTGTACCAACGCTACTATATTCGACGATACAAGAATCGATAACCACTTCTTTGCCGTAGGAGCACTTATGCCTGCTTCTCTTGCTATCTCTTCATACACTACAGGTTTTGCTGTTCTTGCTGCAACAATTGTCATAAAATTAAAAAATGACATTTCATCTGCCACTTGCGTTAAATCTCTGATATCCTTTCCCAAATATGTGTTGACATATGATTTATAATAGGTTTCAACATCGATGTCATCAGCATACAATGCAGGCATGCTTCCTCTAAAAATTCGTTGATAAATATCTTTCAAGCCCATTTTAGGAATATGATTAATTCGTTTCATCATTTGTTCCGGAATAGGCAAAAAAGGTTCGGATTCAGTGCCGTTTATCTCACTATTTGACAGCCCTAAAAGCCGGATAATCCCAACTCTACCGGCAAGCGACTCACTAACGCTTTTCATGGTTTGAAACGTTTGCGAACCAGTTAACCAAAAATCTCCCTTTTGCTTATATTTATCAACATGCATTTTAATATACGGCAATATTTCCGGTGCATATTGTATTTCATCTATAATAATAGGTGGTGTATACCGCTGCATAAATAATGCAGGGTCGTTTTTTGCAAGATGTCTTACATCCGGATCATCCAACGTCACATAATTACGATTCTCTTCTGCAATCTTTTGAAGAAGTGTTGTTTTTCCTACCTGTCTTGGCCCTGTAATTAAAAGTACAGGAAAAGACTCAGATATTTTCTTCGCAATTTGCTCGGCAGCTCTTTTTATATACATAATAACATCTCCTAAAATAGCTTTATGGCTATAATAAAGTTTGATTTTATTATAGCCATAAAGATAACAATTGTCAATATTATACATTTATAATTTCTCATAAATATTTAATATCAGAAAAGCTTAAAAATCTAACATCCTCATTTTCAATGCGTAAACATAGTAATCTCCAAATAATATAAAGTTTATATGAAGCAGACCATAGCAAAAGGGCAGATATTATGTAAAAACATAATATCTGCCCTTTTTTTCATTTCTAACGTTTATTATTATTTTATAAAAAAATCGTTTTAAACCATTAAGACATATAACTGCACCCAAACTGCCGGTACCTTTGATTTTGATACCTAGCTCTCGCCAGGTGGGTGTCCTGTTAAAAACCTCTGCCTTCCCTTGCCCGTTTTGGGAATTAGCTTAGGGCCTGACATACTTTTTTAAACAACAGACTCCCGTATTTATCATGTAGGTTCAAAATAAAAGATTGTCGCACAATCCAGGATGATTTATGTCACCTTTGTTACATCTGATATTTTATATGTTTCTATGTAAAAAGTAAATCGGATGCAGAGACTTATATAATCAATTATCTTCTTTATTATCCTTAGTACTCGTTAATACTCAATATATATCCAGTATGCTTATTTTCATTTCAGCAGATTATTTATCCAATGGAGATTTCATCAATTGATATGCTTTAAGTATGGCAATAATGCTTTTTGCATCCCGAATATCGCCCTTCATAACCATTTCATACAAGGTTTCAAGGGGAATGGCTTCCACTTCAACAAATTCGTCTTCATCCGGTTTAAGCTCTCCCTTATAAAGTCCTGTTGCCATATATAGGTAAAGCACTTCATTAGAAAAGCCGGGTGTAGAATAAAAGCTGCCGAGAGATTCCACCTTTTTTGCCTTATAACCAGTCTCCTCCTCAAGTTCTCTTAAGCCGCATGCATATGGGTCCTCTCCGTAGTTCAGCTTTCCTGCAGGAATCTCAAGGCATATGTCCTCCACCGGCTTACGGAATTGCCTTACCATCAGTACTTCATTTTTTTCATTTATGGGAATAATGCCTACACCTCCCGGGTGCTCCACAATTTCTCGCGTAGACTGAGCCCCGTTTGGAAGGTGTACCGTATCCAGGCGCAAATTAATTATTCTGCCCTTAAAAATCATCTCGCTTTTTATTGTCTTTTCTGTAAAGTCCATAATAACCTCCATATATGTATGATTAATTGTGAATAACAGGCGGACAGAGTCGTCCGCCCCTACCATAAATTATCGATTTAATTGAATGATTTTTTCTGCGATAGCCTTAAAAACAGGTGCTGCGGCCCCTCCTCCCTGACGACCGTTTTCAACAAAAACGACTATTGAATACTTGGGATTAACAGCAGGGAAAAAACCGGCAAACCAGGCATGGACCTTGGTTTCTCCATTTACTACCCAACCGGTTTCCGCACTTCCCGTCTTTCCGCCGGCACCTCCATATTCTTCGAGATTTGCATTTTTTCCTGTTCCGGAAATAGTGGTTTCGTGCATCATTCTTTGGATTTGTACGGCTGTTTCCTCCGATATGACTCTTGAATCGCTTTCCGACCGTATAAGCTTTACAATATTTCCTTCATCGGTAACGATTGCCTCAACAAGATTTAATTTTTTACGAACACCGTTATTGGCTATTGTAGTAACCATGTCGGCAACCTGGATTGGTGTTACAAGAATCTCCCCCTGACCGATTGATATGTTGGCAATTTCTCTTGCAGATATGTACTCCTTCTCAGGTATATTGCCGCTGTGCTGCTGCACGTCATCATATAGCTCTATGACAGAACCAAACCCGAATTTATTGGCCATTTTTACAATATGATCATATCCGATATTAAGGCCTGTCTGGATAAAAACCGGATTGCAGGAATGTATAAAGCCCTGAAAAAAATTTAAATCTCCATGTCCGTCAATTTTATGGCATGCAAACGGCATTCCTTCAATATCAATATAGCCGCCGCAGTAAAAGGGTGAATCAGGACTTACAACTTTATTCTCCAGAGCTGCTGCGGCAACAACTATCTTAAATATGGAACCTGCATCATAAGCAGAAAATGCTTTATTAATTAATTGGTCGCCCGTACTGTTAATATAATCCTTTATATGCTCCTGAGAATAATTTGGTCTGCTTGCTATTGCAGCAATATTTCCAGTATTAATTTCAGTAACAATCACAGCGCCGCTTTCCACTTGCTCGTCCATCACATCTTCGACAATCTTCTGAATATGGTAATCCAATGTTAGACGCACATGATTCCTTGTGTTTTCGTTCAAACATTCGGTTATTCTGTATCCCAGCCCGGGAATCGGCCGTTTTGATGCATCCCCTATCATGCCTATGGTTTGATACTCATTGGTGGCAAGATAATGATTAAATGCTTTTTCTATACCGGAATAGCCTATATTTTCTTCCGTATTGATATATCCGATGATATGCCTTGCAAGTGAATGCTCACCATATCTTCCTTCAGACTTAAATATTTCTACTCCGGGAACCTGCAGTTTGGCCTTCAAAGAATCATTATAGGAATGGTTAAGGACAAATGTAACCGGCTTTTGCCCCACAAGTTTTCTCTCAATTTGTTCCTGAGTATAATCGGTGTATTTTGAAAGAAGCATTGATACTGACTTAAAATCACTGAAATAATTTGGAATTACAACCGCATAAGTTTTCTCCTCGGTTTCGGTAAAAGGAATCATATTCCTGTCGTATATATTCCCTCTGACAGGTTTTATAAGCGTATCGATATTACGCTGCCTGGTAACCTCGTGAATAAGCTTATTATTTTCAACCACCTGAAGAAAAAACAGCTTTCCAAAAGCTCCTAAAAATAAGAGCATAATCAGTATAATGACGAAATTAAGTCTTTTTTTATCAACCAACAAATGCACCCCCGAAAAACATTTTATTAATATATTTTCCTTCTATTGGGTGCATTATTCAAATTATTACCTACTTCATTTTTCGTATGATGGCGTCCCGAACTACCGGCTGTTTAACAGGTATCTTTAATATCATTTGAGGATGAGGCGCAACCTCGATGATTTCACCGTCCTGATTCCTCATTTCTTCCACAATCTGTTTGAAATAAGGCTTTCCGGGCTGCATAATCTCGACCTCATCGCCGGCATAAAACCGGTTTCTCTGCTCCACCGTAGCAATCCCGGTACTTTCATCATAGTCCAATACCAGTCCCACAATATCATATTCACGTATATATGAACTGGTATGGTATATTTGCTCCTTACCGGTCGGTTTTCCGAAATAAAAGCCTGTTGTATATTCCCGATGACTTACTTTTTTCAGCTCGTCCAGAAGCTCCGGATTAAAAACATAGTGTTCAGGATCATCAAAATAGGAGTCGATGGCTTCCCGGTATGCTTTTACGACAGTTGCAACATAATAGGCGCTTTTTACTCTGCCCTCAATTTTGAAGCTTGAAATACCACTTTCTACAAGTTCGGGAATATGTTCAATCATACACAAATCCTTTGAATTGTATATGAAGGTTCCCCTGTCATTTTCATATACGGGCATATATTCCCCCGGCCTTTTTTCCTCCATCAGATAATATTTCCACCGGCAGGGATGGGCACATTCTCCCCTGTTGGCATCCCGGCCTGTCATATAATTGCTTAAAAGACATCTGCCGGAGTATGATATACACATTGCTCCATGAACAAAAGCCTCCAGTTCAACATCATCAGGCAGCTTGCTTCGTATTTCGCTGATTTCGCTTAACGACAGCTCTCTGGCCAAAACAATTCTTTTGGCACCAAGCTTATGCCAAAGCAGCGCACTTCTCCAGTTGACGTTGTTTGCCTGTGTGCTTATGTGTATCTCCATGTCCGGAGCAATCTCTTTTATAATGTCAAACATGCCCAAATCAGAGACAATAAGTGCATCCGCCCCAAAATTGTTCATTTCCTGAACAAATTCAGGAAATTCCTTAAGGTCCGCGTTATGGGGAATAATATTGGCTGTTATATATACCTTTTTGCCTCGGCTGTGGGCAAAATCAATACCTTCTTTTATTTCTTCATTGGTAAAATTATCCGAAGCAGCCCTTAATCCAAACTCTTCTCCGCCTAAATATACTGCGTCTGCTCCATAGATAATTGCCATCTTCAATTTTTCCAAATTGCCTGCTGGTGCAAGCAATTCCGGTTTATTCATAGATATCACCTATTTTCTATAACTAATTGCCAATCCATCGCCAATAGGGATAATGGCCGTATCCAGCTCCGGATGGTTGGATATGGCTACCAGATAATCCCTCATTCTTTTAACAATGGTTTTTTTTCTTCTTATCACCAGCTTGTCGGAAGCTATCATTCCCTTATATAATACATTATCCGAAACAAGGACTCCTTTTGGTCTCAGCATTCTCATACACTGATGAAAAAATTCCATGTAGTGTCCTTTTGCTGCATCCATAAATATAAAATCAAATTCACCATTCAAATCAGCAAGGACTTCTTCGGCTTCCCCTTCTATAACATGAATCGTATTTTCCAAACTTGCACGTTTTATATTTTCTCTGGCCATACAAACCATTTTATTGTATCGCTCTATGGTTATCAGCTTACCGCCTGGTTTGAGACCCTGAGCCAGCAATATAGAGGAATATCCTATTGCTGTACCGATTTCAAGAATACTTGAAGGTTGAATCATATTGACCAAAACAGATAACAGACGTGCTACCTCCGGTTGTACAATGGGAACGTGGTTTTCAGCCGCATATTGCTCAAGTTCATTCAACAGTCCCACACGTTCCGGTATAACATCACGTATATAATCCGTTATATAATCATGATTAATATAACTTTCCTCGTTGTTCACTGTTTCACTTCCTATGTTTTTTCATAATGAATTTCTGTCAATATTACTTCACTTTTCTTGCAGCCCTTAAATGCTCTTCATAAGTTCTCGAATAAATATGGCTGCCGTCACTGTTGGCAACAAAAAACAAATAATCCACATCTGCAGGATACAAGGCTGCCTCAATGGAAGCCTTGCCGGGTGATGCTATTGGCCCAATAGGCAGGCCTGGATTAATATAAGTATTATACGGAGATTTTATCTTGGTATCTGCTACTGATAGTATTGGTTTTCTTTCTTTTAAAATATACTGTACCGTTGCACATGACTGAAGATAAGGATAATCCTTGCTCTTTAACCTGTTATGAAAGACAGCCGAAACAAGAGGTCTTTCATTATCCAACATTGCTTCCCGTTCAATAATGGAGGCAAGAGTAACCACTTCATCAACAGACATTCCTAATTCTTCAGCCCGTTCATAATATTGCCGGCTAAATACTTGTCCAAATCGATCAAGCATTTTTTCTATGATTTCCTCTTCAGTGGCATTGGAAAATACTTCATATGTGTCAGGAAACAAATAACCTTCCAGCCTGTTTTCCCTGTCCGGTAAATTTTTTAAGAAGGGATAGTCAAATTGTCCTTTTTCCGCAACTTTCATAAACCTGTCCTTATCAACCAATCCCTGTTCGGATAGCCGCTCGGCAATTTGCCTGAGTTCAAAGCCTTCAGGAATTGTAAAACGTACTGTTCCGCTTCTGCCGGAGTTCTTTTTCAACTCCGCCATAATATCTTCATAAGTCATGGAAGCACTTAAAAGAAACAACCCATGCTTATACAAACCGTCATTTTTCTGGATTTTTGATATAATCCTGAAAAGATACGGATGCCTTATTACCCCTTTATCATACAATATAGCAGATATATCATTGGTGGAGGCCCCCTGGGGAATTACCACCTCAATCGCCTTGTGTTCCGAATTCAGACGGCTGAATTTTTCGGGATCTCTAAGAAATTCAGGCCACATGCGGGGCAAATACAGTAACGAAAATATTGACAGAAAGATGATGATGCAGAGTATACCCAATGGAATCCGCTTCACCTTTTTACCAATTTTTCTTTTTGTTTTTGGAAATACCGGCATCATCATTTCCCCCTTAGTTCCGGTTTTTAGCTCTTAAATCCGCACTTAATATCTTTTTCCTCAACCTCAGGCTTTTAGGCGTAATTTCAAGCAGCTCGTCGTCGGCAATAAATTCCAGGGATTGCTCCAGACTCATATTTTTTGGTGTAATTAATTTCAAAGCATCATCAGAGCCTGCAGCTCTCATATTGGTGACATGCTTCTTTTTGCATACATTTACCGTAATGTCTTCCGCTCTGGAGTTTTCACCTACAATCATGCCCTCATATACTTTTGTATTGGGCATAATAAACAGCGTTCCCCTCTCCTGAGCATTATATAAACCATAGGTTGTAGCTTCTCCTGTTTCAAATGCCACAAGAGATCCTCTTTGTCTCCCGGGAATATCACCACGATATTCTTCATAACCATGAAAGACATGATTCATAATTCCATTGCCCTTGGTATCCGTCATAAATTCCGAGCGATATCCTATCAATCCCCTTGCTGGAATTGTAAACTCCAGACGCATATATCCGGAATTTGAAGAAGTCATATTGACCATTTCAGCTTTTCTTGCCCCAAGCTTTTCCATAACAATACCCATATACTCTTCAGGCACATCAATGATTAATAATTCAATGGGCTCATGCAGCTTGCCGTTTATTACCTTATTGATTACAACAGGACGGGATACCTGAAATTCATAACCTTGCCGCCTCATTGTTTCAATCAGAATGGAAAGATGAAGCTCTCCTCTCCCTGATACCACAAAGGAATCAGGCGAATCCGTTTCTTCCACTCTCAGACTTACATTCGTCTCTAATTCCTTAAACAATCTTTCCCTTAAATGCCTTGATGTAACGAATTTACCTTCCTTCCCGGCAAATGGACTGTTATTTACACTAAATGTCATGGAAATGGTGGGCTCGTCTATTTCTATAAACGGCAAAGGCTCAGGATTATTCGGGTCACATATGGTTTCACCTATATTAATATCACTAATGCCCGAAACAGCAATAATGTCGCCTAAAGCCGCGCTGTCCACCTCAACTCTTTTTAATCCTTCAAACTGATACAATCTGCTGACTTTTACATTGACTCTACTTCCATCCCGCTTGCAAAGAACCACCTGCTGCCCGTTTCTGACTCTTCCGCGTTCAACCCTTCCTACTCCAATTCTGCCTACATACTCATCATAATCGATATTTGAAATTAATATCTGCAAAGAACCATCCGGCTCTCCTTCAGGAGCAGGAACATGGTCTATGATCATATCAAAAAGGGGCTCCAGGTTTTTACTTGTTCCGTCAGGCTCTAATGATGCATAGCCTTCTTTTGCGGAAGCATATACAACAGGAAAATCAAGCTGCTCATCATCAGCGCCAAGCTCCATAAACAATTCAAGGATTTCATCAACTACTTCGTAAGGTCTTGCTCCCGGCCTGTCAATTTTATTGATAACAACAATCGGTTTTAAATGCAGGCTAAGGGCTTTACGAAGCACAAAGCGCGTTTGAGGCATACAGCCTTCAAACGAATCAACCAGCAGCAGTACACCATCCACCATTTTTAGTACACGCTCAACTTCGCCGCCAAAATCGGCATGCCCTGGTGTATCAACGATATTAATCTTGGTACCTTTATACAAAACAGAAGTGTTCTTTGACAGTATGGTAATACCTCTTTCCCTCTCAAGTTCATTGGAATCCATTACTCTTTCCTGTACCTGTTCATTTTCACGAAATATACCGCTTTGCCTGAGCATTCCATCAACAAGTGTAGTCTTTCCATGGTCAACATGCGCAATTATTGCTATATTTCTTACATCATTTCTCTTTTGCATATATATTTGCCTACCTCTATTTACGAAATTGATTATTTAACTTTATTATTTTAGCTTATATGACGAAATGTGTCAAATAGATTTACAACCTTCCTTCCAGTATGCCTTTTGCACGTTCCACCTGCTGTTGGTCAGGAGGTTGTACATCATGTAAAGCATATGTCTCCCCCAGTTGCTCCCATTTGTATGCACCCATAGAATGATAAGGCAATACATCAATACGTTGAATATTATCGAATTTTTTAATGAATTCAGCAGTAGCCCTAAGGTCCTGTTCATCATCAGTATAGCCCGGTACCAGCACATATCGAATCCAAACGGCTATTCCCTTTTCAGAAAGATAATTTGCAAACTGTTGGTTTTTCTTATTTTCAACACCTGTCAATGCCTTGTGCTTTTCATTATTGATTTGCTTGATATCCAATAAAACCAAGTCCGTATATTTCAAAAGCTCTTCAACTCGTTTTATATCTGCAAAACCGGAAGTATCAAGTGCGGTGTGTACTCCCATTTCCTTACATCGTTTAAACAGAGCCGCCACGAAATCCGCCTGAAGAGTAGGTTCTCCTCCTGTAACAGTAATACCGCCGCCTGAAAACTTAATAAAATCCAAATACTTCTTCAAATCTTCTATAATTTCATCTACCGTTGCTTCTCTTCCGCCTTTTACATCCCATGTGTCCCTGTTATGACAATAAAGACACCTTAACGGACAGCCCTGCATAAAAACAACATATCGAATTCCCGGACCGTCAACCGTACCAAAAGTTTCTATAGAATGAATCCTTCCTTTTACATTATCCATATTTTCCACCTTCTCTTAATTTTCAGGATTCTACATCAAATCGATATCCGATTCCTCTTACGGTCTGAATATATTTTCCCTTTGTTCCAAGCTTGAGCCGGAGTTTTTTAACATGAGTATCCACTGTCCGGATATCTCCGTAGTAATCATAATTCCAGACCGAATTTAATATTTTTTCTCTTGTTAAAGCTATTCCTCTGTTTTCATAAAAATATAACAGCAATTTATATTCTTTTGGGCTTAAGTCTATTCTTTTTCCATCAACACTGACAATATGCCCTGTTTGATTGATTTCCAATCCGCCTGATTTTTCATAGGTTCTTACCATAATAGGTTTATTGCCTGCTCTCCTTAACAGTGCCTGTATTCTGGCTGCCAATATCGGCAGACTGAATGGCTTTGTTATATATTCATCCACGCCAAGACTGAAAGCAAACAACTCATCGGCTTCTTCACTTCTTGAAGTAAGCACAATAATAGGGATATCAGAAGTTTTTCTGATTTCTTTACACAATGTCCAGCCATCATATTCAGGTATCATTACCTCAAGAATAATCAGATTAAAGCTTTGGCTATGAAAACAGCTTAGAGCAAACTTACCGTCTTCCGTTTCCTGTACGGCATAACCCTCGTTCCTTAAAAAATCAGAAACAAGGCTTCTGGTTTTTTTATCATTATCAACAAGCAATATCTTTTTTACAGGCACCATGCTTTCACTCCTTAAGCTGATATTATATAATAAGCCGAAAAGCCTGAGTATTATACCAGGTTTTCGGCTTAATAACCAGCCTGTATACAATTTTATTGTATCACAATAATCCTTATTTTTCCACCGTTTTCTATCATTCTTTCAGAGTACATGTTCACTTTTTTGCCTCCATCGGCCATGAGTTCACTCATTGAGGCAGGTACAAGCTTCATGTTTGACCTTTTGTAAGCCTGCACTTCCTCACCCAGCCTGTATATTTTTCCATCTACTTTAATTCTTTCATCATCACAAGCCTGTACCTTTCCGGAAGCAACTTTCTGCAGTGCAACCATGCGATTGATGGAATTTCCCTGCATCTCAATTGCAACAGGTTCATTTTTGGATACCGAATACTTCACATTCAGCCTGTTAAACTCTTTTTCTTCTCCTTTAATATCTATTTTATAGCTATAGCTAATGCTGGTATCTCTGCTTGAACCTTCCACATCTGTTACAATTCCATATTGATATCCGCTATATGTGACATTATTGAGGAATAAAAGCTGTATGTCACCAAATTCATTGCGCCTTTCCGCATGAATGACATCTTTTTCATATAATGTTTTCATGGACAAGTCGGAAAGGTTAACCTTCTTTACAACAGCATCTCCTTTTTCCGGATTGCTGACTAAGTCAAAGATAATTGGCTGTTTTGCCATCCATACGTTTCCAATAGTTCTGTCGTCTTTATTAATAATACCACTGATAGGCGTATATGAAACAGATTTTAATACAACATATCCGTCTTTAAAATCAAAAGTGACCAAATCCCCTTTATATTTCGCATAATCCTTGTCGGTTTTATATTCCTGAGTACTGCCGTCAATTTTAAACAATGTTGCATGGTACTCTCTCTCGCCTTTATTTTCCTCTTCTTCGGATATTGACTGTCTCGTATTAATGACCACTGCAAAATTTGAAACATCTGCAGCATTTAAATCAACTACATCCACGGCTTTCCCGTTCAATCCTGTTAATACGGTTATTCGGTCATTAATTTTATATGCGCCGGGGCTTTCATCCAGCATTGAAACTGCCTTCTGTGTATCAACTTCCACTTCGGTGCCTGAAACAACAATCTTCTTTACAAAAGCCTTTGAAGGTAGTGCTTCCTCATAAACACCGGTAATTTTCTCATCATATACAAACAATCGTTTAATGTTATCCGGTGAATCCTTCAGCATGTATACCACATCATACGCTTTTATATCGGTAAGTGATGCATTTTCACCGTTTCGAATAACCTGGATATTTGCTTTATCACGTATGTCCAAATTACCGATGTACTCATCCTCATTTTTTACATCATTCATTACCGTAACCGGACCTTCAAGATCCGGATCCAGCAGTACGGCATGATCATAGCTGCCCTGGAAAGCACCTGAAAGAATGATAACCGACCCCATTGAGATATTCTCCTTATATGACGAATACGTACCCTTCTCTCCGTGGTAATACATAGGAATACTTGAAGGAATGGTTATAATATAAGAGCTGCTTGCCTGTCCATCCTGTATATTTTGAAATACACTGACATCATTTCCGGTCACACTCTTTACCATGGCTTTTTGGATACTCTGTTTTTTGACAATTACATCAATTACTTCATTGTCTTCATTGATAATTAATTTTACCTTTTGTCCAATATATTCATCCATATTTCCAATAACCGTTGTGTACTCCCCTGTATCGGTCTTTACCTTTCCTTGTGAAACGCTTGAATCCGTTCCATATGTAGCCGTTATCACGCATTCCTTAATGGAAGCCAGGCCTGATTTTTCAATTAATGTAACCGAGGTTTCATTGGCAGATTGCTTTTTAACCTCTGTTAGCAATGCCCGGTCAATGAACAATGCAGCTATCCCCCTGCTTACAGGTTCATCATGCCTGAATTGAATGCCATCCGTAATTTTTAACGCCTTTGCCTTTTCAATATAGTTATAAGGCCATATTCCTCCTAAATCACTGTCTGTATAACCAAGAATCTTTAAAATTGCTGTGATAACCTGCGAATATGTAATATTTTCGTCCGGTCTGAAGTTTCCGTCTCCAAATCCGGTCAAAAATCCCTGCCTTGCAGAAACATTAATATATCCTGAAGCCCAATGTCCATACGGAACATCACTATAAAAGCTTACTCCGCTTTCCGATAAAGCTTGTTCCTTTAGCCCTGCGGCACTAACTGCAATTTTGGCAAATTCTGCCCTGCTCAAATAATTTGAAGGATTAAATAAACCATAGGCATCACCGTTTATAATTTCAAGAGAGGACAGTCTTTCTACTGCCTCTTTATAAATGGCATCTTCAGAAATATCATTATATGTGGCATAGGATACTGCCGGAACGGCAAATATTGATAAAACTATTGACATTATTAAGCTTATTGAAATAAATTTTTTATTGATTCCCATTTTTCTCATCTCCCAATCATTTATCATTCGACTCTTAACGCTTGAATCGGATTAAGCTTTGAAGCCTTGCTTGCGGGGTAGTAACCAAAAAATACACCGACAAAAACAGAAAACGAAAATGATATTATCATTGAAATTATTGAAGGACTTGCAGGTATCGACATAGCTTTTCCGACTACCCCCGTTAGTACAATTCCTAAAATTACACCAACCATACCACCTATACAGCTGACAACAATCGCTTCAATTAAAAACTGCGTCAATATATCGCGCCTTTTTGCGCCAATTGCCTTCCTTATACCTATTTCCCTGGTTCTTTCGGTAACGGAAACAAGCATAATATTCATAATTCCAATACCGCCTACGATGAGAGAAATACCGGCAATCCCTCCCAACATCAATGACAGTGATTGGGTCATTTCATTGACTTGTTCCAACATATCGGCCTGATTAAACACTCTGTAGGAACTATCGTTGTTAAACGTCTTATAAAGAAAGCTTTCCAATGCTTTCATCGCCGCATTTACTGTTTCAGGTGTTTTTGCCTGTATGGAATAGCTGCGGACAATAGCATTTCTAAGGAGCCTCTTTGCAGTTGTATAGGGTATGATAACCTTATTATCTTCAGAACCTTCACTGCTGTTTGACTTGGCTTCAAGAACTCCCACCACGGTATATATGTCTCCGTTTATCTTTATTTGCTGACCTATAGCATCCATTGAATCAAAAAGCTCTTTTTCAATATATGTTCCAATCAGCACAACCTTTTGTCTTCTTTCCACATCCAGAGCATTTAAAAAACGACCTTTTTCAACCTTTGTATTGCGAACTGATTCATAAGCTTCATTGGTGCCCTCAAGAGAAGTCGTTACGTTTTTGTTTCCCGCTTTAACCGTAACCGAACCACTAACACTGGGAGCAACACATTCTATTAAATCACTGTTTTCTTCTGCAAATTTAAATAAGTCACTTTCACTGATTCTGCGCGTACTTCCTCTACCGATTATATTCAGGTTAATTAAATTGGTTCCCATATTTTTTAATCTTTCCGTAATTTGCTTTGTATTTCCCTCTACAATACTTACCATAATAATAACCGAGCAAACACCAATGATAATTCCAAGCATTGTAAGCGCGGACCTTATTTTATTTGACGCTATGCTTTTAAGTGCCATTTTTAGTGCCTGAATCCAATTCAACTACGCCACCTCGTTTTCTTCGATGATTTTACCATCCTGAATTCTGATAATCCTTTGAGCCTGCTTTGCAAGATTATTATCATGAGTAATTAACACAATGGTTTTTCCTGACTCATGAAGCTCATGCAGCATTTTCATTATTTCCGAGCCTGATTTTGAATCAAGTGCTCCTGTAGGCTCGTCTGCCAAAATGAGCGGAGGCTTACTGGCCAATGCTCTTGCGATGGCCACTCTTTGCTGCTGTCCGCCTGACAATTCCGAAGGCCTGTGATGAATTCTGTCTCCCAAACCAACACGTTCCAATGCTTCTACAGCCAATCTATGTCTTTCCTTTTTTCCAATCCCCATATAAATAAGCGGCAATTCTACATTTTCAATGGCAGTGATTTTAGGAAGCAAATTGTAAACCTGAAATATAAATCCTATTTTTCGGTTACGTATTTCTGCAAGTTCATCATCCTTTAATTTGCTGACCTCCCGACCGTCAAGATAATACTCCCCTGATGTCGGAGTATCAAGACAACCAATCATATTCATCAGCGTAGATTTTCCCGAACCAGACGGCCCTATGATGGATACAAACTCATTGGGCTTCACATGAAAGGAAACTCCATTTAAAGCACGAACTTCATTGGGGCCCATCCGATAAATTTTATACATATTGTTTATTCTGATCATGGCTTACACCTCATAATAATTACTAACGCCTGTTATTTCTTCCGGATTAGTTTCTGTTTCCGCCGCCGGGCATTCCGCCGCCGGGCATTCCGCCACCAGGCATTCCGCCGGGCATTCCGCCGCCGGGCATTCCGCCGGGCATACCCATATTCATATTTGTGCTTCTTGAAGCGGCTGCAGAAACATAAACAATGTCACCTTCATTTAAACCACTGACGATTTCAATATAATCGTCATTATTAATACCTACCTGAACTTCAACACGTTTTTTGCCTGATGCAACCGGGGCATTTCCACCCATACGGCCCTGACGCTGGAAATTGCCCTGCCTATTCTGAGGCATAGCATTTTGACCTTCTCCGGTACGCTGTATATCCCTATTGCCTTGGTTTTCATCAAAATTTGGCCTTCCCTGCCGCTCCGGTCTGACTTGATTACCTTCTGAACCTTCCTCGGGTTCTGCCGTATTTCCTTGAGTATTTTCCGATTTTCTTCCTTGTTGTTTTGAATCACTTTTCGGACCTTCCGAAACACTTTCAGGAACAGATACAAAATACTTATTTCCCACTTTTGTTACAGCAGCTATTGGCAGCTTAAGCACATCCTGCTTGCTCTCTACAATAATTTCAGCATTCACATTCATTCCCGGCTTTAAATTACCTGGCTCTGAAATCGTCACTTCAACCGAATAGGTGGTAACTCCGTTTGAGGATGTTCCTTCCGCAGGAATATTCGTAATTTCTCCTTCAAGCTGTACTCCCGGCAAAGCATCCGCAGTTACATCCACCTTTTGACCTATTTTCATCTTTGAAATATCAAGCTCATCCACTGCTATGGTAAACGTCATTTTTGACATATCTGCAACCGTCATGAGAATATTACTGTTATTATTGGAATTACTGATATTGTCACCTGCTTTATAATATTTTGCGATAACTACTCCGTCTATCGGAGATGTAATATTGTAATCTTCCAACTGTTCCAGCAGTGACTGTAATGAAAGCTCCTGGTCCTTCAGACTCATTTCGTTGGTTGTTTTGGTTATATATAAATTGTTATTTTCAAGCTCCACAATTTTTTGTCCGGCTTTCACCCATTCATTGTTTTTAACATATATTTTCTTAACGGTACCGCTTGTTTTTGCATTCACTGTTTCTTTTTCAATATTTTCGATGACTCCGGTGGTCGGAGATACAATATCACCGTCGGTTCCTTTAACAACACCGTTTACCTGCATTCCCTCCGTCACCGAGCCTGGATTATTAATGGTTATTTCTACATCGTAATATACTGCTCCGTTTTCACCGGCTTTGGGGGTATAATTAATATTGCTGACCGTTCCGTCTACGTGTGTCATATATTGAGGGATAATCAGCTGTGCAGCCTGACCCATATGTATCTGCTTTACTTGGGAATCAGTAAAAGAAACGGTTGCTTTTAACTGAGAATCATTGACTATTTCAGCAATCTTAGTATTATTTCCTACTTCAACTCCCTCTTTAAGAGTAAAGTTGGTAATTCTGCCGTCATAAGGAGCATAAATCTGTAAATTTTGAATATTTTCAATGGTTTCTTTATTTTGAAGCCTGGTTTTTTCGATATTGTTTCTTGCCTTTTCTATGTTAAAAGCTATATCCTTGTCGTCAATTCTATAAAGGACATCACCGGCTTTCACCTGCATGCCTTCTTCAAATGGTGCGCTTAATATTGTACCTTTTACCAGAGGTATAATGTCATATCTCTCAATTGGCTCCACTGTTCCGGTACCTGATATTTTCACTTCAATATCTCCGCGTTCTACTCTTGCAATGGACTCCTGTGCAGCATTTTTTGCAGCAGTTGAGGCGATTTTCTTACTATATACCAAATAACCTCCATATGCTGCTCCTGCAATAATAATTACTGTTAAACCTATTTTAAATATTTTTGATGATAAAAACTTTTTTACTTTCTCCAATGTGAACCTGCCCCCTTTTCAAATTTCATATACCAATTGTAATAAAATATTGTGTACATTTTGTGAACAATTCATTAAGGTTTTGTTAACTTATCAAGAATTTGTATTGTAAACTGGAACTTTTTTATTATATTATAGTCTATAATAGTGATTTTTAAAATTATAAAAAGGAGATGTCAATATGAAAAAAACAACTGCAATTCTTCTATCCTTATTTTTATTTTTTACGGTATTTGCTCCAGGCAGCGCATTTGCGCAAAATGATAAAGAACTGGAACAGGTTATAAAAATTGCCCGTGAAAAGCTAAGCATACCTGAGTCTTTCCAGGAATTTGATTATAGCATGAATATTGAACAGCAAAGAAAAATATGGTACCTCAACTGGAACAGTAAAAACGTTACCGATGGCAGTATCAGCGTAAGCATTAATGATTTAGGTACAATTCTTAACTATCATTATTACAAGCCTTATACCGAGCCTCAAAGCAGGCTTCCCAAAATAACAAAACAGGAAGCAGTAAATATCGCCAAAGAATTTATTAAAAAGATAAACCCGGAATATCTTGAACAAATCAAATATATGGATAACAACCGTGATTCGGTTATGGATATGTCTTATTTTATCAATTTTACAAGAGTAATCAATGATATACCATTATATCAAAACAATATTGAAGTACATGTTAACCGCCAAACAGGTGAGGTACAATACTATTATTTCAATTGGACAGAGGATGTTGAATTTCCAAAAGCTGAAAACATCATTCAGTTGGATGAAGCTCAAAAAGCATACAAAGAAAAACTGGGACTGAAGCTCATATATAAATATACATATGATAGTAAAAATAAAAAAGCAAACACTTATTTGGTATATGTGCCGGTATACAACAGAAACAATTTTATTGATGCATTTACAGGCGAAAAAATCGATCTTGGAGCAAACTACTATGATCCATATTATTATGGCATGGGTGGATATGCCGAAAAATCAATGGCTCGAAGTGATGACGCAGCCAACGGAAATCAGATTATACTGACGCCGGAAGAGCTTAATGCCATAAAAGAGGCTTCCATTATACTGAGCCAGGAAGCTGCCGAAAAGAAAGCAAAAGAGTTTAAATATCTTGAACTAACAGATGAGTATAAAGTAAATTATGCGAATCTGTACAAAGAGTATGTCTCTCCGGATACTTTTATCTGGAATCTCAACTTCACCAATGAGGATATAAATAAAAAAGGAACGGATAATAAATACAGGACCGTAAACGTTACTTTGGATGCAAAAAGCGGCGAAATAAAGAGCTTTTATACCAATGACATAAATGACAATTACAATGAAAATAACAAAGCAAAATATGACAAAGAATCCGCAAAAGCTGAAGTGGAAAAGTTTTTGAAATCCTTTAAACCCGATGCATTCAGTCAAACAGAATATGATGAATTATATGAACCCATATATAGAATTACTTCTGAGGATGATAAACCAAAATATTTTAATTTCAGATACACCAGAAAAGTAAACGGCATTTCTTTCCCTGACAATGGATTTACAGTTGGTTTTGATGCTGTTACGGGTAAAATTACAAACTTTGGAACGAACTGGTACAATATAGACTTTGCTTCTGCACAAAATGTTATCGGACTTGATAAAGCATATGAATCCTTGTTTTCAAAGATTGGAATTGAACTTCAATATAAAATTAAATATCCGGATAAATATTGGATAATGTCTTCCACTGAGAAACCGGAACCTAAGCTTGTTTATGCTGAAAAACCTGAAGTACCTGTTATCATTGATGCAAATTCAGGAGCAATTGTGGACTATAACGGAAAACCATACAAACCACAAAAAGCTTCTCAATATACGGATATCGAAGGGCATTTTGCTGAAAAGTATATTAATACCCTGGCTGAACTTGGAATATATCTGGAAGGGACAGAGTTTAAGCCGGATGAAAATATTACACAGTTGGATTTCTTCATTCTTCTCTCAAGTACAATAGACTATTACCGTCCTTACCCGCTTGACGATAAAAGCGAACTCATTGAACAAATGTATGCAAACCTAATACGCGAAGGAATCGTTAAAGAAGAGGAAAAGGCTCCTGAAGCTGTTGTTACAAGAGAAGAGGCTGTGAAATATATTATCAGGGCATTGAAGTTTAATAAGGTGGCAGATATTAAAGGAATCTATCATTGTCCTTTTAAGGATGTGGACCAGATAAATCCTGAACTAATTGGCTATGTAACCATTGCAGGCGGTCTTGGAATCATCAATGCTCAAAGCGAATACTTTAATCCTAAGGACAACCTAACAAGAGCACAAGCTGCAATCATAATTTATAATTATCTACAGCACTAAAAAGAATGGGCTTTCGCCATTTTTGGCGAAAGCCCATTCTTTAATATGTACTATTCCGATTTTTCATTATTAAATAATAAGCTCACCGGTTTTGAAGGAACAATGGTTGAAATAGCATGCTTATATACTAATTGCTGTTTCCCGTCACTATCAATAACAACCGTAAAGTTATCGAAACCTTTTACAATACCCTTCAACTGAAAACCATTTGTTAAAAAAATCGTAACACTGGTATGGTCCTTTCTCACTTGATTAAGAAATACATCCTGCAAGTTAATTGTTGACTTATTCATTTGAATCCTCCCCTAGTTAAGTAATCAAACCTCAAAGTTTATTTACTTACTTAATTATTTTTATCTACATATTAATGGTTCCATATTATGACTAATATTATACTATACGAATCCAAATTTTTCTACATAATTTATACATTTTTCCAAAACATCTTTTTGGCTGTCCTTTTCATTAATATCAATCCAGTGGATACGTTGGTCCCTTCTGAACCATGTAAGCTGTCTTTTGGCGTATCTCCTTGTATCCCGTTTTAAAACCTCTACGGCTTCGTCATAGGAATAAAACCCTTCCAAATATGAGATAATTTCTTTATATCCCAGCCCTTGCATGGAAGTCAGGCTTTTATCATATCCCATATCCAGCAAAGAACATACCTCTTCAACCAGTCCCTGCTCAAGCATAATATCCACGCGTTGGTTAATTCTGTTGTATAACCGTTCCCTTTCCATGGTCAGACCGATAAGCAAGATTCTATACGGTGAAGGCTGTTTCCGTGATTCTTCCTGATGCTTTGAAATAGGAATGCCGGTATACTTATACACCTCCAAAGCCCTGATAATACGCCGAATATCATTGGTATGAAGCTTTTGAGCGGTAACAGGATCCACACATCTTAACATATCATGAACATACTCATTTCCCTTTCTTTTAGCAAGTTCACTTAATTCATTGCGGTATTCCCAATCACATATAGTTTCTGAGAATTGTATATTATCGATAACTGAATTGATATATAATCCGGTCCCTCCTACCATGATAGGTATTTTATTTTTCCTATATATTTTTTCAATATAATAATCTGCCTTTTCCTTGTATTTGGCAACATTAAATTCCTCATCCGGAGCTACCTCATCAATCAAATAGTGTTCTACACCTTTTCGTTCTTCCAGGGTAGGCTTTGCCGTACCAATATCCATATATTTATATACCTGCATTGAATCCGCAGATACAATTTCCCCGTTTAATTCCAAAGCAAGCTCAATAGAAAGACCTGTTTTTCCTACTGCAGTCGGCCCTACTATGACAATCAGCGGTCTACTGCTCAAATAATCACCACCTCAAACCATGAACTACCGTTGCAAATAATTACATTACGCGTTTGAACTGTTTTTCTATATAATACTTGGACATTGATATAATAATTGGCCTTCCATGCGGACACGTATTTATATTTTCTAATTTCAAAAGGTCTGAAACCAACTGTTCCATTTCTTTCATATGCATGTTTTTGTTTGCCTTTACCGCCGCCTTGCATGCAATAGTATAAAGGGCATGATACTCTTTTTCGGTTATTGGTTCATTCTTTGAATTTTTTAACAGTTCAATGATTTCTATAAATAAATTCTTAATATCCGAATCATCAACAGTAACGGGAACTTCTCTTATCATAACTGAATTGTTCCCAAAATCCTCAAATTCAAAACCTATAGCTTTAAAAAAAGCCGAATTCTCAAGTGCAATATTCATTTCAACCTTAGAAAGCTGAAGTACTACAGGAACCAATAGGGTCTGAGGATAAATCTGACGGCTCTTATACCTTTGAAGTAGCTTCTCATAGCCTAATCTCTCATGAGCCGCATGCTGGTCAATTAACAGCACTTCCTCATCCTTTTCTACTAAAATATAGGTATTAAAAAGCTGTCCAATAATTTTATATTGTTTAGAAGAGCCTTCCTGTACTACAGCACTTTTTTCAGGTTCTACCTCTTTTTCACCATTATTAATTTCATTACTAATATCATTTTTCTTAATATCGCTTTTTTGAAAGTTGATAGATTGATCAGCAGCCACAGTGTAAGTGTTTATTTCCTGCTGAATATGGCTCTTTTTATCAAATAATATCGGGATATCTTTTTCCGACACTTTATATTCAAATATATTTTTCTTCGGAACAGCCATCTCCGGAATATTGGGCCGGGCATACAGTGCATTTTTTACAGCCCAGTAAACTGCCTGATAAATTTGTTTTTCATCCGAAAATTTTACTTCCATTTTTGTGGGATGAACATTGACATCCACCAGGGACGGGTTAAAATTCAAATGCAGTATCGCTACCGGAAACTTATTGACTGTCAGCTGGTTTTTATATGCCTCTTCAACTGCATATGTCAATACGTTGCTCTTGATATATCTTCCGTTTATAAAAAAACTTTGCATGCTTCTGTTGGCCCGTGCAATATCCGGCTTACCTGCAAAACCGGATACCTGTATGCCATTTTCATTATAGTTAACCGGTAACATAGACTTTGCATAATCCTTGCCGTACAGGCTGTATATGCAGTTAATAAGCTTATTGTCGCCCGAAGTAAAAATCACTTCTTTTCCATTGTTTATAAAACGGAATGATATTTCAGGATGCCCAAGAACCAATCGGACTATAATATCGGAAATATACCCTGCCTCCGTAGTATCCTTCTTAAGAAATTTCATTCTGGCCGGTGTATTAAAAAAAAGATTCCGTACTACAAGCGTAGTCCCCTGAGGACAACCTATGCTTTTCTTTTCTGTTACCTTTCCTGCCTGAATGCTTACATAGATACCTTCATCACTGTCCTGAGTTTTCGTAATAAGCTCAACTTGTGAAACCGCGGCAATGCTGGCCAATGCTTCTCCTCTGAAACCAAGAGTTAAAATACTTTCCAAATCCTTTACATTTCTGATTTTGCTTGTAGCATGACGCTGAAAAGCAGTGACCGCATCCTCCGGTGATATACCACAACCGTCATCGGAAACCCTGATATAGGATATCCCGCCGTTTTTAATCTCCACAGTAATGCTTCTTGCCCCGGCATCCACCGCATTTTCCACCAACTCTTTAATAACTGAGGCAGGCCTTTCAACCACCTCGCCGGCAGCAATCATGTTGGCAACACGTTGATCCAATACATTTATTTTTTGCATGGCAGCCTCCAAAGACTTTTAATACTATATTACCTTTTGTTTTAATTCGTATAGCTTATTCAAGGCCTCAATAGGTGTCATCGTCATTACATCAAGCTTTTTTAATTCTTCAATAATATCCATATTATTTAACTGGAATAACCCTATTTGAGCAGCTTCTTCTTTATTTTCTTTATTTTCCTTCTTTTCCATTCGCTGTTTTACTTTCACGAATTCACTTCGATTGATGTCCGAATCTTCAAGCGTTTTCAATATCTGCTTCGCACGCTGGATAACCTGGTCAGGTACTCCTGCAAGCTTTGCCACCTCAATCCCGTAGCTGTCATCCGCACCGCCAGGAATAATCTTTCTGAGGAAAGTAATATCATCTCCCCGCTTTTTTACGGCTATACAATAATTCTTAATGCCCTGAAGCTTGTCCTCCAAGCCCGTAAGCTCGTGGTAATGGGTCGCAAATAAAGTCTTTGCTCCTATCTTTTTCGGGTCCGAAATATATTCTATTACGGCCCAGGCAATACTTAAGCCGTCAAAAGTGCTTGTACCTCTTCCGATTTCATCTAAAATCAACAAGCTTTTTCGTGTTGCATTATTTAAAATATTTGCAACCTCACTCATTTCCACCATAAATGTACTCTGACCTGAAGCCAGGTCATCAGAGGCACCTACTCTTGTAAAAATTTTATCGACTACCCCGATTTTGGCCGATTGTGCAGGTACAAAGCTGCCTATCTGAGCCATAAGCACAATCAAAGCTACCTGTCTCATGTAGGTTGACTTTCCGGCCATGTTGGGACCGGTTATGATAGACAAACGATTTTCATTGTTATCTAAATATGTATCATTGGGAACAAATAAATTATTGCTGAGCATTTTTTCAACTACAGGGTGTCTTCCTTCTTTTATTACAATACGGTCCGACATATCAACTTCCGGCATACAGTAATTATTTTTCTGTGCCACATCGGCCAATGAACATAAAACATCCACCGTAGAGATTACCTTTGCACTTTTTTGAATCCTCTCAATCTGAGCTGCTATTTTTTCACGAATCTCCACAAAAATTTGATATTCCAGCTGCACAATTTTTTCTTCTGCACCTAATACGGTTTCTTCAATTTTTTTTAGCTCCGGAGTAATATATCTTTCACAATTAGCCAATGTCTGTTTTCTGATATATCTGTCAGGAACATTTGAAATATTGGATTTGGTCACTTCAATAAAATATCCAAATACTTTATTAAAGCCTACTTTCAAATTTTTTATTCCCGTCTTTTCCCGCTCTTCATTCTCAAGTCTGGCAATCCAATCCTTGCCTTCAATCATGGCTTTTCTCAAATAATCAACATCCTGATTGTAGCCATCCTTAATAATGCCTCCTTCTCGCACGGAAAAAGGCGGGTCCTCCACAATAGAAATATCAATTAATTGGTAGATATCTTTTAATATGTCTAACTGTGAATATTGCTCCTGTAACAAGGAAGTATGGAATTTACCAAGGCAGTCTTTAATATGCGGCAAAAATTCAACGGATTTTTTTAATGCAATTAAATCCCTGCAGTTTGCAGAACCATAAACAACCTTGCTCATAAGGCGTTCTATATCATAAATATTTTTAAGACAATCCGTAAGCTCCTGTCTGTGCATCATATTTTCCACCAACTCGTTAACAGCCATCAGCCTTCTGTTAATATGCGCACAGTTAATTAAAGGTTGTTCAAGCCATTTCCTCAATAACCTGCCGCCCATTGCTGTCTGCGTTTTATCCAGTACCCAAAGGAGAGAACCTTTTCTTGATTTTTCTCTCATGGTTTCTGTTAACTCCAAATTACGACGTGTGGAAATATCGATATCCATAAATTGTGCCGTTGAATAATAATCAATAGAACCAATGTTAGACAGGTTGACCTTCTGGGTCTGGTCAAGATATTCAAGCAAAGCTCCTACCGCTCTTATGGCATATTCATTGTCACCTAAGCCGGTTGCTGCAAGAGTCAGGATTTTGAAATGCTGCATAATTTTCTTGGATGCAGTCTCAAGATCAAAGCTCCAATCATAAAATGATTCCGTAAAACAGTTAAACCGCTCTCTGATTGTATTAACAAAGGGAAAATTATTAAATGCTTCACTGTTGAAAAGAATTTCGGAAGGTGAGTATCTGGCAAGCTCATTAATTAGCCTGCCTTCCATCTCACTTCCGCTAAACTGCGTAGCATATAACTCACCGGTGGTTACATCAACAAAAGAAACACCCAGCCCTCCATTGTCTTTATAAACACATGCAAGAAAATTGTTTTTCTTTTCCTCCAAAATATTATCATCGGTTACTGTTCCCGGAGTTACAACCCGTATTACATCACGCCTGACAATTCCTTTTGCCTGGCTGGGGTCTTCAACCTGTTCACATATCGCTACTTTATATCCTCTGTTCACAAGCTTTGCAATATAGCTGTCTGCTGAGTGGAATGGCACTCCGCACATGGGAGCTCTCTCTTCCTGACCGCAATCTCTGCCTGTAAGTGTAATTTCCAGTTCCCTCGAGGCCAGTTCCGCATCGTCAAAGAACATTTCATAAAAATCTCCCAATCGGAAAAACAGGATGCAATCTTTATATTTTTCTTTTATTTCAAGATATTGCTGCATCATGGGCGTCAATTCAGCCATTTTCCATTCTCCATTCGTTAAAGTCTCTGATCAGTTACAACCGCTGCAGCCGCTGCAGCTTCTGGATGAACAGCCGGATTTTTCTTCACCGGTTATATAATAATTAAGAATATCATTCACTGTCCTTACTAATTGGTCAAAGCTCTTCTTCGCTTCAATATATTCTTTAATGTTTTTATTTTCCAACAAAACATTAAATTCATTCTGCAGCTCGTTTCTGAAAGCCTCCATCTCCTCAGGACCAGACTGTCCTTCTTTCATTTTTCTGGCTATTTCTTTTCTTTTTTCATTATAATGCATTAATAATTTCTGTGCTTCTTCATCGTTGGTTTGAGCTATTTCCGCATGAATTACCCGTTGATTTTGTTCGGATGCCGCCAACATCTGACCTAATTCCCTTGCTTTTTCAAATATATCCATAATTCTAAATCCTCCTATTTATTCTACTTCTCCAATTAATGACCACGTCTGTGCTTCATTAATCTTAACATTAACAAACGTATTAATCATTTCTTCCGTTCCTGGGAAATTGACAATCTTTCCTGTTCGGGTTCTCCCCGTAAGCATTTTGTCATTATTTTTGCTATACCCTTCAACAAGCACTTCAACCGTTTTGCCTATATAACCGTCATTAATTTTTTTTGATATTTCATTTTGAACTTCCAACAGCTTTTGAAAATTTGCCTGCTTTTCTTCTTCCGATAATACATCCTCCATCTTTTCAGCAGGTGTTCCTTTTCTTGGTGAATAAATGAACGTAAACAAAGAATCAAATTCCACTTTCCTTACTAAATCCAACGTTTCTTCAAAATCCTCATTGGTTTCACCGGGAAATCCTACAATAACATCACTTGTAAGAGCTATGCCGGGAATAGCCTGTTTCACCTTTTTAATAATTTCAAGATACTTTTCCTTTGTGTATTTCCGGTTCATCTTCTCAAGAACATAATTGCTTCCGGCCTGAAACGGCAAATGCAACTGTTCGCAGACATTTTCACATTCACTCATAGTCTTAATGAGCTTGTCGCTTATATCCTTAGGATGAGATGTCATAAACCGAATACGTTTTATCCCCTTAATATCATTGACCCTTCTTAACAAGTCGGCAAAATCTATGGATTCAGGCAAGTCCTTGCCATATGAATTCACATTTTGTCCTAACAGGGTCACTTCTTTATATCCTTCGGATACCAATTGCTCTATTTCTTTTATAATCTGTTCAGGTTTTCTGCTTCTCTCCCTTCCCCGTACATACGGAACAATACAATATGAGCAGAAATTATTGCAGCCATACATAATCGAAACCCACGCTTTTACAGTTCCTTCCCTGCGAATAGGCATGTCTTCAACAATATAGCCGTCGGTATTAAGAATGTCAATTACCGTATACGACTCATCCATAGCCTTTTCAAGTATTTCCGGAAATCGATAAAGCGTATGTGTTCCAAATACCATATCCACATGCTTGTATTTCTTCTTAATCTGATTAACCACATGTTCCTGCTGCATCATACAACCGCAAATACCTATAAGCAGTTCAGGCTTCCGTGCTTTCAAATGCTTTAATGCACCAATGTTGCCAAATACCTTTAATTCTGCATTTTCTCTTACGCAACAGGTATTATACAAAATAAGATCAGCCTGCTCCCTGTCTTCGGTGAAACCATAGCCCATATCATGAAGCATACCGCGAAGCCTCTCTGAATCATTTTCATTCTGCTGGCAGCCATAAGTAGTAATCATGGCCAGCTTCTGTCTTCCCGAATGCTGATAATTCATGTCATTTCTCTGTCGTATTCTTTGTATAATTTCTTTTTGTTTTTGTATTTCTTCTACAGGAATTTCAACCTTGATTCGTTTACTCAATATACATCCTCCTGATAGCTCTATAATAACATTACATTAATATGATCCTTAACAGATTATACTTAAACATTAATATATTTTATCATAAAAAATATAATATGTTAAAGGAGTTTTAAATAAAAAAACAGTTATTTGCAATTCTTGCACTGGGGGCAGTATCCGTAAATCTCCAACTTGTGGCCTGTTACATCAAAATCAGTACTTTTATGAAGAGAATTCTCCAGTTCTCCAAGAGGACACTCGTCAATCTTTATTGTTTTGGTACAGCCCAGACATATGAGATTATGACGGTGTTCATCCTCATGCTGTATTTCATATTTTGCCTTGGATTCACCCATTATTACGGACTTGGTTACCATCCTTTTTGATATTAAAGCATCAAGTGTTCTGTATATGGTTGACAGGGAAGCAGGAATATTTTTTTCTTTCAAATGCAAATATATTTCTTCCGCCGTAAGTGGAACAGCAGCCTGTTCCATAACATCAAGCACTGCATTCCTTTGCGCCGTACTTCTTAATCCTTTTTTAGCCAGGATATCCTTAAACTTATAAGCATTATCCATGTCACTTTCATCTCCTACAAATATTCAGGAACAGCTTGCCTATACAAATTTGTTATGCAAAGCAAATGTTATAAAATAGCAAACTGCACACAGCAATGCAATGGTGGCACCCGCAGCGGCGCCCCAATAGTATGACAGAATAAGACCTGCCAGTCCCGATATAAATGAAATAAGCAACGACCATATATGATACTGTCGTATGTTCCTGCTGATATTTCTTGCGGCGGCTGCAGGGAGTATTAAAAGGGAATTAATAATCAGCAGTCCGATCCAACGCAGCGAAACTGTCACCACAATTGCAATCATTATAGTAAATAATATTTCAATCATCCGAACATTTATTCCTCTACTGCCTGCCAGTGAAGGATTAATGCTTATTATCAGCAGTCTGTTAAACATAATAATCCATATCATGATAACAACCACCAAAAGTGCCCCTAATAACCCTATTTCCGCAGGTGTTATGCTAAGCAAATCACCAATTAAATAATTGGAATATTTGCCAAAACCGGCTTTTGTAATAATAATCAAACCAATGGCAATGGCAGTTGAAGAAAACACGCTGATAATTGTATCGGTAGATATGGTATTGGTATTTTTTATAATCACAATAAAAATTGAAAAAACAACAGAAAACAGCACCATTGACCATACCGGGCTTTTTAGCCCCAGCAACACTCCAATTCCAACACCAGTAAGTGCCGAATGACCAATTGAATCCGAAAAAAAAGCCATTTTATTATTCACAACCATTGTGCTGAGAATACCAAAAATCGGGGTAATTAATAAAATCGCCAGCAGCGCATTTTTCATAAAGATATATTTTGTCCATGAGAAAGGCAATACTGTTTCTATGATTTCATATATTACATCCATCATACCTTATTACCACCTTCGTCATTCATTTTTTCATCAGAAAATGACGAGCCAAAAATTTTCTTAAACTCCGGATGCTTAAAGACTTCTTCAGGTGTCCCTGAGCAAATGATTCTCTTATTCAACAATGCAACACGGTCAGCGTATTTTGCAACCAAAGGCAGATCGTGAGAAACCAAAACAATGGTAAGGTCATAATTATTGCGAAGCTCCGATACCGTATGATAAAACATTTCATTTCCGACTCTGTCGATTCCTGAAACCGGTTCATCCAGCAACAATATATCCGGCAACGGGCTTAATGCCAAAGCCAGCAGCACCCTCTGCAGTTCTCCTCCGGACAGTGCACCCAGTCTCCTGTCAATAAGATTTTCTATATTAACGCGCTCTAATGCTTCCATGACATCCCTGCGCGCTTTATCTAAGTATGAAAACCATACAGGCCAATTTGTTTTGCATGCCGCAAAAAGGTCCATGACACTGGCAGGTGTACTTCTGTCAAAAGGCAGCTGCTGGGGCACATATCCAATAACCGGATGTCCGGTATGGGCACCCTTCGCGTCGATGAATTGCAGCGTACCTGTATGCTTTACTTCTCCTAAAATAGCCTTTAATAGCGTGCTTTTACCTGCGCCATTGGGCCCTATAAGTGCGGTTAATTCTCCGCAGTGTATGTGCAGATTTACATCCTTCAATATTTCAGTATTTCCTCTGACAACACCAAAGCCTTCAATTTTGGTACAGCACAAATTACCACTACAGCAAATCCCCCGTGAGCAGTCATGATTGTTCCATATTTTATCTGTTTTGTTTATCCCATGTCTATTTGTCATTTCAGCGCCTCTTTTAACACTTGTAGATTATCTTCCATTGCTTTTATATATGCTTCGGTATCACCATTTGCTTCTCCTGTTACAACCGGGTCAAGCATATATACCTTCAGCCCGGTCTCTTTAGCAATAGTCTCTGCAGCCTTTCCTGAATATTGGGGCTCCACAAACAACGCTTTAACCTTTGACTCTTTTATTTTGTTAATGGTGTCTGCAAGCTCCTGAGCACTGGGCTCTGTTCCGGGTTCTCTCTCTATAACCGCTTTGATATTCAGGTTAAATTCCTGTGCAAAATAAGGAAAAGCTTCATGGAAAGTCACAATATTTCTATTCTCTAAACCGTCCAGCTCATTATGCATTTTAACCTTTAATTCTTCCAGTTTTCTTATATATTCTCTTGTATTATCCCTATATTTCTGTGCATGGTCCGGATCCATGACCGCCAGCTGTTCGGCAATATTTCTTACCTGTTCAATGGCACCTGAAATGCTTACCCATACATGTGGATTAACTTCTTCCCCGTCTTCCTGTTCCAATAATTTAAGGTCCATTGAAGCATCGGCTACTTTTAAATCCGGCAGTTGCTTTACGACCTTGTCCATGAAAGATTCCATACCGGCTCCGTTAATCACAAAAATCTGAGCATCCTCCAACTTCTTCATATCTTCGGTAGTTATGGAATAATCATGCAGGCAGCCGGTCTGAGGCTCAGTCATATTGATAACACGAACATCCGAAATTCCTTTTGTAATATTAATCGTATGTATATATATAGGATAAAATGATGTAACGATAGTCATAACACCTGATTCTTCATCACTACCGCTTTTCTTATTATTCTTGCTGTTTTGTTCCGCACTACACCCGACCAACAATGCCAAACATATAAAAACCGGCAATACTATCTTCAAAATTTTTGTATGCATAAAAAACCTCCTTCTTGCGAATCATTTGCATTTGCAATTATATTAATTATACACATAAATTAATATAATTAAAACCCTTTTTTAGAAATTAACGCAATAAGGAGGTTATTTCTATTTAATTCCCCGAAGGAATATTCAATTCATATTCGTTGGTTAAATTATCCAAATCATTTGCTTTAATTTTTTTGTTTGACAGCGTATACAGCATATTATCAATATACAACAGTCTATCAATATTTTTTTCAGGATTGTACTCTTTTTCGGATAAATGGGTTATCTTTCCTTTTAATGTAAACCCCGTATCCAAATCAATATTGTATACATAGGCTCCCTGGAAAGTAAACCGACTGTATTTTTTATCCTTATCCTGATCATTTTTGCTCACAACGGTTACAGGAAATGCCAGTAGTTTCTTCTCCTTTGAGAACAACAAAGCCTTGTGATTATATAGCAAAGGGGAATCTGTTCCTGCGTCCCCTATAATTTCAACAAACTTCTCCTTTGGATTGGCAATATCGGTTACATCAAAAATGGCTATTTTCAAACCTTCTACAGAGACTCCTCCATAGGTATCTGTAGTATCCTTGCCAAAACCTATTACATGATTTTCATCATATGGGTGAAGATAATTGCTGAACCCTGGAATTTTTAATGCTCCCAATATTTTCGGCTGCTGTGGATTACTTAAGTCCATAACAAACAGCGGGTCAATTGTCCTGAAGGTAATCATGTATCCCCTGTCCCCCATAAAGCGAGTGGAATATATCCTTTCACCCGGGGCAATATCTTCTATCTTTCCCGTTATATTCATGGTATCATCAAGAATATATAAATTATTGGTAGAATCCGATGTATTTTCATTTAAACGAACATTAGGTCTGGTGGTTGCAATTCTAAAATGGTCATGATATTCATCCATAGAAAATTGATTTAATATTGTGCCCGGTACGCTGCCCTTGCTTAAATATGTAATATTCCCCTGATTTAACGAGAACTTGTATATGAGAGTGCCTGGTTCGTTTTCAACCATATTATATTGGGTTACTGCTACATACATATGCTGGTCGGATACATAAATGTTTTCACCCGCACCAAGATAAGTATTTATACGAACCTTTTCATCCATTCTGTCCAGATTTAAGCCTGCTGCTATCATATAATTGGCATAACTATATTTAGGAAAATACTGAATATCCTCATACAAGATATTGTTAAATTCATCGTTCACTGCGGTATCCCGATAAGCCGGTATATCCCCTTCTTCACTGTTCATAACCTTATTATAGATAAGGCTTCGATTGGAAAAAAGATAGAGTGAAGATCCAATCTTTCTGGAGGACAGATATCTTCCTTCTATTTCAACCTCTCTGACATTCTTAATATTGCTTTTATCAGAAATGTCATAAATAATTGCCTTCGTAGTACTTAGGACATTTGGTTGATATTGTGCCGCAAACCTCTTCATTTCCATTTTTTCAGAATCCACACTGTCGTAAACTACAGGCATGTAGTGATGAGCTGAACCGATAACAATAAGGTACTTCTCATCTACATATAATTCTTCCGGATTAAAGGCTTCCTGCGGAAATTCCAATACTGCTGCTATTTTCATTTGGTCGGCAGGATAAGCTTTTGCTACAATAATCCGCTTTTTATTAACCTGATAAATATATTGACCATCTGTTTTAACAATGTCCGCTTCATCCACCCCTTCAACCTGAATATTGGTCGTAGAGTAATCTGCTGAGTCAGCCTCAGAAACCTTATGCAGCCCACTGCTTTTATTTTTATCCTGTACTGACAGACTGTATGCTGATTCTTCCGAAATGCCTTCAAATATTACATATTCATCATATTTACCGTATGGATTATAGAGATTGTTTAAACAATCGGATATAATTCTCTTAAATTCTTCTTTCGAACCTATGGACGGCAGAACATTTACTCTGGCAATAATCTCATCAAGCATTGCTTTCTCTGTTTGAACATCAAATAGATTTTTCTTATCACTTATAATAATCAAGCCTCTGTCATAAAACACATATTTCCCTAAGGCTTCCGCCAACGCTCTCAAGGGAACCAGCGTTCTTCCGTTGTCAACTTCAGCGGCAACTTCAAGCTCCACCTCACTGCCATTTAGCAGCATCTTATTGCTGCCAACAGTAAAATAAATAACATCATTGTGGTATTTCACTGTAATTTCATCTTTATCCGAATCCCAGTCCACCCTGGCACCCAGACTTTCTGCAATAAAACGAAGCGGGACAAGGGTCCGGCTGTTTTCCACCATGGGTGAAACCCCAGAATTTTGACTGTCAATTGGCATTTCATTCCCATTTACAATAGCCTTCGGACTGCCTATGTACAATACGATTGCTTCTTTAAGCCTTTCATTTATGTCTACAACATCTGCTCTAAGTATTTCTGGATTCTGATACTGAATCATAAGTACAGAAATAAGAAAAAAGGAAACAATGAAGCAGAAAAATCTTCTTCTAGTCATTTTCTTACTCCTCCTAAAAAATATTCTATTTCTTAGACTAAGGAAATAATTGTTTTGTTCCGGTTCTTACAGATAAAAAACATACACAATACTTGTTATATTATGTAACCATTTTTACTGAAAAAACATACTATATATTAAGATAAAGCGTGAAAGGAGAGAAATTATGACCGAAACTGCTAAGAAATGCGGATATGGATACGATTGGATTTGGATTTTAGTTATTGTTATCATTATTTTATTCCTCATTGGTCCTTGTAAATTTGGATATTAAAATTCGTTAAACATACTGGGAGGTGAAATATATGGGATTCCTTGGCAACATTTTTAATGGCAGAGATGAAATTCTTTGGTTTATCATTTTATTCTTATTGTTATTCTACAATCCTAATTACGGTTATGGATACAGGGCAAGCACAGCCGCTGAAAAATAAGAAAAAAGATTAATATAAAATTGCAGCCATACTTTCCGTATTTCCGGTAAAGTATGGCTTATAATTTTGCCTCTATTCGATTTCTCCCTTTTTCTTTTGCTTTATACAGCAGCGCATCCGCTTTCTTCAGCAAATCTGTACCCTTGTCATCCTTTAATTGTGCAACTCCTCCGCTGATTGTAACCTTTATATCATAATTGTCAAATTTTATTTTCGCAATTTTATTTCTGATTCTGTCTGCTATATTATATGCTGCCTCCAATCCGGTATTGGGCAGAATAATCAAAAATTCTTCTCCACCGTATCTTCCCACCAAATCGACTTCACGCAAATTGGACTTAATGGTCTTGCTTATTGTCTTTAAGACCTGATCCCCCACATGATGCCCATACATATCGTTGATGCTCTTAAAATTATCAATATCCATCATAATAATAGAAAGATTATTGCCATAGCGTAATGCCTTCTTAATTTCCGTTTCCAGATTGATATTAATAAATCTGCGATTATTGATTTCGGTTAAATAATCCGTAATGGAGATTTGCTCCAATGTTTTCTTTTCCTCCTGCAGCACCTTATTAAGCTGTTCGGCTTTTTCTTTTAACGTTTTCAGTTCATCATTCTTTGATTTTAAAAGATTTCTTTGATATTCGATTTCCCTTTTCTGCTTTTCAATCTTTTCCAGACATTGTTTTACAAAATCCCGTTCTTTTTGATAGGAATGTAAAACAGATCCTACAAGCATGGAAATCGATATAATACATATAAACATTGTACATGCTATGTCAACAAAACGTATATATCTGCTTTTATAAGCAACCGTTAAAGAGGGAAAATAATATTCCAGAATAATCAATGATTCTATAACAGCTATTAAAGATAATATGAAAGCAACCAGCCTTTTCCTGAAAATTAATAAAGATGCCATGACAGACAACAGTATTACATACTGCGGCATTGTGCCATCCAATCCTGCACAATTTATCCATAGGACAGGAATATAAACAAACCCAAGAACAAATAGACCTAAATACAAAGAAACATGATACATTCTTTTATAAAAGGATAAATAGTACAAGCACAATAAGAAAACAATGGCAGTTAAGTCAATAATGCCATTATAATCACCTATATTAAATAGGAAGCTGACCGCACTTGAATATATAAAAATTAATATACCCATTAAAATAACCCTATTGAGTATGCGATGCTCCAATGAAAACTCTTCCGCATCTCCAATGAGCCTGTCAACAATTTGTTTTATCCTCATCGAAACCATTTCCTTTTACAAGGATTTTTCTTTGGTCGTTATTATATCGCAGCTGCTTATGTTCTTTTATCAAATTTACTATATTATACCATTTTTTATTTGTCAATAATATTTTTTAACATTTTTTATGCTTTTACATATCATATGAACATAACAGAATAAAAAAGGAGAGATATATATGCCTATACCTTTTCATTTAGTAGGACTTGCTTTAACAGGAAGCATCGTTATTTCAAAAACACGTGGCACACAGAGGATGAAAGGTGCAAATTTCAGGCAGAATAATGATGCATACCGCACCAGGCAAAGAACAATTCCTCCAATAGGCCGAAACCCTATTGCAGGTATTATAAAATCAATCAACAACATAACAAAACAACTATCCAATACTATAATAAAAGAAAACCTTACCGACGTAATAAAAAGTTTCTTGCCGCCGGATGCCGAATTAATTGCTCCTCAATACCCTTTAAACAGCAAAACTGTTTTTACTGCTGATTTGGATGGCGATACCAGGGATGAATTATTTGCAGCCTATACATATAACAATGAGATTTGGATGCTTATATTGAAAAAAGTCAATGAAAAGTGGGAAGTACACACCAAATTGAAAAATACCGAATTTGATACCATTAATTATATAGGTTTTGCTGACATTAAAGGTGCAGGCAAAAAAGATATTTTAATCGGCTGGAATACGAAAAATACCTACAATCAATTGGATATTTTGTCATTAGAAAACACCGCTCTTAATGTAATTGACCAATATGAATACAGCAGACTTGAAGTAACCGATTTCTCAGGGAAAAATCAAAAAGCGGTTCCTGCCGAAGTAGCTGTCTGGACGAAAACGATTGAAGGCTCATATGCAATTGATGTATTGAGCTGGGACGGTCAACAGCTTTCGCCCAAACCTAATCCGGTATCATATTATCGAAGAAGTGTTGTTCCGTTTTATATGCAAAGAATCAGAAGCAGCAATGCAACGGCATTGGACTGGTATCACCTGTCGGATGCACTTTTTAAAGCCGAGGCATATAACGATGTATTAATCAGTACAAAAATAGGCATGGAACTGGATAAAGACAAGTCGCTGACAAGAAAATTTGCAGAAATAGAAAAGGCCGCCATCAATAAATTTTAATTTTGTCTATGACGTTAAATCATTTTCGAAATTATATATAATTCGGGCGGACAGAGTCGTCCGCCCCTACCTGGAATACAAATTCAGAAATAGTTAAAAAGGATTCTTCATGCAATATTTAAAGTTGTCTCCTTTATCGTTTGCTGTTCCTGTACTCTGCAATCAACAAGTCCACCATTCTGCCGTAGCTGTGTACCCCTTCACGCTGCCTGTTTGCCTTTAAATACGCGTTATTTATTTCTGTTGAAATCTGCTCAATAGGTCCCTTATATTTTATTGAAAACCGGTCAATTTCTTTCAAATCATTTTTTATACCATTCCCATACAATGATGTTAAACGCTTATATTCATCAATATCATATGTATAAAGACTGTTCATTGAATGGATAATTGCAAGAAGCAATCCGGAATATTGAAAATCCTTATCAGGGTGCATGGAACAAACCAAATAGGCAATATAATTTGCCTCATCTTCCCGGGCAAATCCTCTTTGATGCGCCATTTCATGGGCGATGGTATTAGGAATCATGGAATCCGGTATTTCCATATTAATATTGGCCTCAGCAGTAAACGGAAAAAATATTCCCCATATTCCTGTATAAGACATGAACTTTGAAAAAAAAACCGGCTTCGGTCTGCCATATGTACCGGCAAGCTCCGGATATTTTTCTGAGGCAATCCTGTAACCTTTCTCTGTGCGCAAAAGAGCATCCATCTTTCCTTCCTTTAGAACCATTGTATCATCATCCGCATAAATACTTTTTCTTATGCTATTTGCACGATGAATCAAAATTTCACATACTTCACTCAGCTCTTCTAACGAAGAAGGCTGCACATTCATTCCCGCAATTTGCGCAAATGAAAGCCGGTTATAATTCATCCCCCACAATAATACAAACGACAAATATATGACTCCCGCAATTCTTATCATGGAAAAAACGAAGGCTGTTATCTTTTTTTTGGTAAAAGCACGCTGGAGAGTTATACTTATGATAGCTCTTACAGTTCCATATATAATCCAAATCACAAAAAACAATATGAAAAGCTCCGCAACAGAAAACGGAACCAATCCTGTTATAACACTAACAGGCTGAGCAATCGCTTTATAAAAAACATTTGAATAGTATTTTTCCGTTAATTGGGGCATATAAGAACTTATCATAAAAAAAGCAATACCTGCCGGCAGTGCATAAACGGATATGGACTTCAAAGCTTTTTTGACTCCCATCATCTGCTTCATCCTTTAAATTATCAATACTATAAATCCACAATTTCCGCCATTTTTTTATTGCCTTCTATATTCGGATGCAGACCGTCAGAATAGTACTCCCTTATTGCTTGTCCTTGTTCCCAATCATAGAATAAATGATAAAAATCAAACACCCGACACTGAAAGTTATCTGTAAATGACAGCAGCCACTGTCTGTATTGCTTTAGCAGGATATTTACTTCTGTTATATTCTCTATAAAAGGCCAATATTTCTTTGCCAAGCCTTCCTCTACCGGTATTGGTATCCCAACAACAGGTCTGATACTATAATGGTAAGCATGCTGTACCATTGCCGCTATATTGGACTCTATATTGGACAAAGGAACACCCCATATCATATCATTGGTTCCACCCATAATGAAAACACAAGAAGGCCTTTCTTCTATTACATCCCTGTAAAATCGGGAAAACATTCCTGCTGTTGTATCCCCTTTAATACCTTTATTAACAACCTGTATTCCTCTGTTGCGTGATACAACTTCAGTCCACAGATTTTCCTGTTGAATCTTAAATCCGCTTGTCAAACTGTCTCCCAGACAAACCAACTTCATTTATTATTTCCATCCTTTCAGCAATTAAACATCGAATATGCACAGGAGCTAATGACTATGATTGATCATGTCTTCTATATGTATATCAACAAAAAATCGTTTATCTATTGTTCAACAACCCTTGAAATATTAAGATTCTTTTTCCTCAACTTCATTATTATTTTCCTTAGGATTCATTTTACTATTCAACATTCTGGACAGGTCAACCCCGGTCAACGCCTGGACAGTTTCCGGCAATTGGGAAATAATGTCCGTTATGTATCCGGTAACCCTTGAAGCACCTTTATTATTTCCTTCTCCATTGCCGTTGTCTATTATAACAATCTTTTCTGTCTTGCTCAGCGGCTCGGAAATGGCTTTTGCAATGTCCGGCAGCTTTTCTATAATCATCTGCGTCATGGCTGCTTCTCCGTATTGCTTAAAGGCCTCCGCCTTTTTCATCATTGCTTCTGCTTCTGCAATACCCTTTTCCCTTATGATTTCAACTTCTGCCATACCTTCCATCTTTTTAGCCTCGGCTCTCGCCTGTCCTTCCAGCTTAATAGCCTGAGCTCTTGCCTCAGCATCCTGAATTTCTTTATATTTAACCGCTTCCGCTCTTTTTTCAGCCATATATTTTTCTGCATCCGCCTGCTTCTTGACGGTAGCTTCCAGCTCTTTTTCTTTTCTTATGGATTCCTGTTCCGCCAGTTGAATTTCCTTTTCTTTACGGACAATCTCAATCTGCATGGCTGTTTCCGCAAGCTCAATTTCTTTTTCCTTACGGACTATCTCAACCTGCATTTCCGTCTCTGTGACTTCTTTTTTAACCTTATTCTCTTCTATGGCATAAGCAAGGTCTGCAGCAGCGCGAGCAACTTCCTGTTCTTTTCTGTATGACTGAATCTTTAATTCTTTTTCCTTTTCTGATTCTGCTATTTGAGTTTCAGCAAGAAGTCTTGCTTCCTCTCCCCGTCTGTTGGCTTCTGCCGTCTGAATCTTGGTTTCTTTCAATGCTTCCGCCTGAGCTATTTCTGCATCTCTCTTTACTTCTGCAATACTTTTCTTACCCAAAGCCTGAAGATATCCGTTTTTATCATTGATATCACGAATGGTAAATGCCTTAAGCTCAAGACCCATCTGTGCCAGGTCAACGGCAGCAACCTCCTGCACCTGTGATGCAAATTTTTCCCTGTCCTTATATATTTCCTCCACAGTCAATTTCGAAATGATTTCACGAAGCTTACCTTCCAGAACGTCCTTTGCCGTATCCTTAATTACCGCTATGGTCTGAGCTTCGTTTCCGGTATTAAACTGCTCAGTAGCGGCAAGAATGGATTCCATATCCGATTTTACCTTCAATACCGCTACACCGTCTGCCATAATATCAACGCCCTGCTCGGTAAGAGCGCCGTCGGTTCTGACTTCAATTTTCATGTTTTCCAGCGAAATGGTATCTGTTCTCTCAAGAATAGGTATTACAATACCGCCGCCACCGGATATAATTCTCTTTTTCAGACCGGTTATAACCAATGCCTTATCCTGCGGTACTTTGCGCCAGGTAGATAAAACACCGATGATCAGCAGAAGGATAACTCCAACAATAATGATAGGTACCATGAACTCACTTGCCATTTGAAACACCCTTTCATTCATTATTATTTTTTTATATTTTTTCTTTTACATAAAATACATGATCCTTGATTTCACATATTTCCACATTGGTCATCTGAGCAACATAACTTCCGTTGACATGCTTTGCGGGAGAAGTATATAGATTGCCATTTACAGTATATGAAATCGTTCCAAACCCATTCTCCAAAATCGGTGTTGCTACAACCGCATCAACACCGACTAAATCCTGCTGCGATACGGAATTGCTCAAATACCTGGTGCGATATAACGGTACAACTACAAACTTATACAATAAAAATGCTGTTAATGTGCTTGATAAAACAGAAACAATAATATTTACGGCCAACGGCCAGTTCTTTAAATCGCCGATAATGCCCATGCCGCCAAAAACGGTTATAAATGAAACAACAACAATTGGCTTTAAGGGGAAAACAGTAAACCACGGCAAATCTCCATCCATGTCGACGTCTCCGTCTATATCTGCAAAATCAAGCAAGTTTCCCATCAGAAATGAAACAACGGTATACAGAATTCCGGTATAAAAGCATATTTTATATACATAAACCAAAATTCCTCACCCCCTAAATAGTCTATCACACATTATATACTTTTACAACAAAATTTGACAATTAATCCACAAAGCCGACTAAATAATTGAATGAAATCCTCTGACTCCAACTTCCCTGATTCATGAAAACAACCATATCAATAGATTATATGCATGGCAAAAAAATATATAGACTTATTCATGGAGTTTTCGTATAATAAATAATATAAGTATGTGGTAATAAAAGCGGAGGTGTTCTTCTATGAAGCAGCTTTATCGTTCCAGAGAAAACAGGGTTTTAACCGGCGTATGCGGTGGGCTGGGTGAATACTTTGAAATAGATCCTATCATTGTAAGACTTGTTTGGACTATAATGGCATTTGCGGGTGTGGGAATAATAGCTTATATTTTTGCAGCTATCATTATCCCCGATTCACCAAATCCATCCGGATATAACAATAGCTATAATAACTATGAAAGCAGTACTTATAATACCACACACAACAATGTACAGAAAAACGGATTTATATTCGGTACCATATTAATAATTTTGGGGGGTTATTTCTTTCTGGAGAAAAATTTTTCCTGGTTTAGAATAAGTCGGCTATGGCCTTTAATATTAATTATTATTGGCGGGTTTTTGATATTTAACAATAAAGAATAATACAAAATAAAATGATTCAGGGGCGGCAACTTTACAGTTTTGCCGCCCCCTTCTTTTCATTTTATAAATCTCGCAACATTTAACAAATGGTTCCTCCGCCGACCAGAACATCTCCATCGTAAAAAACAACAGCCTGACCCGGAGTAATTGCTCGTTGAGGAGTTTTAAATACAACCTTTACCTTATTGTCCTCATATGGACTTATTATGGCTTCCGCCTCACGTGCGGAATACCTGATTTTTACCGTAACCTTCATGTCTCCTGTTAGCTTTTCAATGGAAACAAAGTTAGGCTCTGAAGCAATAAGCTCACTGCTGAATTCCTGTCCGGACTCTCCCAACACAACATTATTATTTTCAGCATCAATAGCCAACACATACATAGGCTTCCCAAAGGCAATACCAAGCCCTTTTCTTTGTCCTACCGTATAATGGATAATGCCCTTATGCCGGCCAAGTATATTTCCTTCCAAATCCACAAAGTTTCCCGGCACAGGCTCCTGGCCTGTCCTTTCTTTTATGAACCTGGCATAGTTATTATCCTCTACAAAACAGATTTCCTGGCTGTCAGGCTTGCTGGCAACCGTTAAACCCAGCTTGGATGCCAGTCTTCGGGTTTCTTCTTTTGTGTAATCTCCCAACGGCATCAGGATATGCTTTAATTGCTCCTGGGTAAGATTATACAAAGCATATGTCTGATCTTTAGTCGCAGTTGCAGACTTTTTTATCAAATATCTTCCGGAAGCATGGTCATATACAACTCTTGCATAATGGCCGGTGGCAACATAATCCACCCCCATTGCAACAGCCTTTTTTAATAACGCGTCAAATTTTACATACCTATTGCATGCAATACAAGGATTAGGGGTTCTTCCTTTTTGATATTCTTCAACAAAGTAATCGATAACCTTCTCTTCAAATATATCCTGAAAATTCATAACATAATAAGGAATTCCCAAATGATTTGCCACACGTCTCGCATCATCTACAGCAGATAATGAGCAGCAGCCACCTTCCACAATCTTTTCCTCACCAAGTGAATCAGGCCATATTTTCATGGTTACCCCGATTACATCGTACCCCTGTTCAAGCAAAAGAGCGGCTGCAACCGAACTGTCTACGCCGCCGCTCATTCCTATAATGACCTTTTTATTCTTCTTCATCTTCTTCATCATGGTGTATATGGCAGCCATCACAACAACCGCTGCAAACTTCACCATCAAACTCACGGTTTTGTTTCTTAAAATAGTCTTGTATTGCAGCTCTTATTGCTTCCTCCGCAAGATTGGAACAGTGCATTTTAGCCGGTGGAAGTCCATCCAGGGCTTCTGCAACCGCTTTGTTGGTAACCTTTAATGCCTCTTCTATGGTTTTTCCTTTTATCATTTCTGTTGCCATACTGCTGGTAGCAACAGCCGCTCCGCAGCCGAAGGTCTTAAACTTCACATCGGTTATAACATCATTGTCTATTTTAAGATACATCTTCATTATGTCACCGCATTTAGGATTACCGACCTGGCCTACTCCGTCTGCGTTTTCAATTTCTCCCACATTTCTCGGATTCTCAAAATGATCCATTACCTTTTGACTATACATTCTTTTCCCCTCTCTTTACTTCTTCATACAATGGAGACATCTCCCTCAATCTGTTTACGATTTTAGGCAGCACCTCCAACACATAATCAATATCTTCCTCTGTATTATCATCACCAAGTGATAATCTCAGCGAACCATGCGCAATTTCATGAGGCAAGCCAATAGCAAGAAGCACATGTGACGGATCCAATGAACCTGAAGTACATGCCGAGCCGCTTGAAGCAGCTATTCCCTTCATATCCAGCATCAGGAGAAGGGACTCTCCTTCAATAAATTCAAAAGAGAAATTCACATTGCCGGGCAGTCTTTTTTTCGGATGTCCGTTTAGCCTTGTATAAGGAATCTTCTCAAGCACTTCATTAATAAGCCTGTCCCTTAAAGCAATCAGCTTCTTATTATGACTGTCTATATCCTTTGTTGCTAATTCAAGAGCTTTTGCAAGGCCAACAATTCCTGCTACGTTTTCTGTCCCTGCTCTTCTGCCTCTCTCCTGCGCACCTCCCTGGATAAAGTTATTCATCTTTACTCCTTTTCTTACATACAATGCACCAATACCCTTAGGACCATAAAATTTATGCGCTGACAATGAAAGCAAATCAATGTTGTACTTCTTAACATCAATATCAATATTACCTACTGCCTGTACGGCATCTGTATGAAAATAAATTCCTCTTTCCTTTGCTATCTTGCCTATTTCCTCAATAGGCTGTATGGTGCCTATTTCATTATTGGCAAACATAACGGATATTAAAATTGTTTTATCGGTTATAGCTTCTTTAAGCTGTTCTACAGATACCATACCATACTCATCAACAGGAAGATAGGTTACTTCAAAGCCTTCCTTTTCAAGGTACTGGCATGTATGTAATACTGCATGATGTTCTATGGTTGTAGTAATTATATGATTGCCCCTTGATCTATTTGCATAGGCTACACCCTTAATAGCCCAGTTATCAGCTTCCGTCCCGGAACCTGTAAAGAATATTTCTCTGGCATCACAGTTAAATACTTCTGCAACCTTTTCACGTGCTTCCTCAATTGCCTTTTTGCTTTCCCTGCCAAGTGCATAAATACTGGAAGCATTCCCATACTTCTCAGTAAAAAAAGGAAGCATTTCCTGAAGAACTTCTTCTTTTACAAATGTAGTTGCAGCATGGTCCATATAAATAGTTTTGTCCATATAAATCGCACTCCTTATTCCATTGAAAAGAACAATTAATCAAAGATTATTTGTATCATTTTCTTATTTTATACCACTTTTATATCCTTTTCAACCAAAAAAAATATATTTAAAATAAATAGGGTTTGATACGGCAACAAAGAAATCAAACTCTTAATATGATCAGAACAAAGGACTGTATACTCTTGTTTTAAGCATAGAATCGATTTCCTCTATGGACTTATTGGTGGCATTAACCATCAAAACTCCGTAGTTTCGGTCAAGCCTGTCATGTCCTATTGTATGAGATGTCATATGAGGATAATTATTATTTGAAATATATGAAGCATCTAACCCATGTCCTGAGTATACAATGGCATCAATAGGATAGTTATATTCACCTAAGGTTACCACATCATATCCCTTTTCCCTCAGCATTTCCTTCATATTTTCCAGGCCTCGCTGAACAGCAACAATCATAAAAACACCTCCTGAAAATTATTATTTACAGAAGGTGTTTTTGGTATTCAAATTAGTTATAATTGTAGCCGAGTTCAAGTGCCTTAATATTCAAATCAATCAAATCTTTCTTTGAAGGAGGTACAATTTTAGAAAACGCTTCCTTTACGGTTTCCAGAGAAACAAATCCTGTTTCTTTTACTACCTTGCCAAGCAAAACAATATTTGCAAGCTTTGGTGCATCCATATCCATAGCAAGCTGCGTTGCCGGAATTTCAATACCTTTTATATCGGCTCTGGTTATTTTTCTGTCAATTAATGCACTGTCAACAAATATGCTTCCTCCCGAAGCAACCGCATTCTCATATTTGTCCAGAGAAGGCCTGTTCATAGCTATAACAGTCTTTGGCTCATTTATGATAGGAGAGCCAACAGGCTGGTCGGAAACGATTACATGACAATTTGCAGTACCGCCTCTCATCTCAGGGCCATAGGACGGGAGCCATGAAACTTCTTTTCCAGCAAGCATCCCTGCATAAGCAATTACTTTGCCGGCAAAAAGTATGCCTTGACCGCCAAAGCCGGCTAAAATCACCTCAAAAGTATTATCCATTATTATATGCCCCCTTACTCTTTATCTTTAAACACGCCAAGCGGATATTGAGGTATCATATTCTGCCTTAACCATTCCAAAGCTTCTATTGGTGACATTCCCCAGTTTGTAGGACAAGTGGACAGTACTTCAACCAGGGAAAATCCTTTTCCTTGAATCTGTGTCTCAAAAGCCTTTTTAATTGCTTTTTTGGCATTGTTTATATTTTTTACGGTATCAACCGACACTCTGGAAATATATGCAGCTCCATCCAGGGTAGATAACATCTCACTCACTCTTATAGGATGCCCCTGAATCTCAGGATTCCTTCCGTAAGGAGATGTGGTGGTTACCTGCCCCAAAAGAGAAGTAGGCGCCATCTGTCCGCCTGTCATGCCGTAAATGGCATTATTAATGAATATTACAGTAATATTTTCACCTCTTGCCGCAGCATGTACGGTTTCTGCAGTACCTATTGAAGCAAGATCACCGTCGCCCTGGTAGGTGAAAACAATATTTTCCGGATTCACTCTCTTAATGCCTGTTGCTACTGCGGGAGCACGACCATGTGCCGCTTCCTGCATATCACATTCAAAATAGTTATATGCAAAAACAGCGCAGCCAACAGGTGCAACTCCAATGGTTTTATCTTCAATATTCAACTCATCAATGACTTCGGCTACAAGCCTGTGTACAATACCATGGGTACAACCGGGACAATAATGTAGCTCCACATCAGACATTGATTTTGGTTTCTGGAACACCTTCTGCATTATCTTTCACCCCCGGATATATTCTTTATTCTTTCAATAATTTCTGCAGGCGTAGGTACCACTCCACCTGTCCTTCCAAAGAAGTATACGGGTTTCTCGCCGTTTACCGAAAGCTTTACATCTTCAACCATCTGTCCGGTACTCATTTCAACCGTTAAAAATGCTTTTGCCGTTTTTGCTGCTGTTTTAAATGCTTCAGAAGGAAACGGCCATAATGTAACAGGTCGTATTAACCCTACCTTGTAACCCTGCTCTCTGATAGCTTTCATGGCTGTTTTGGCAATTCTTGCCGTAGTACCATATGCCACAAGAATAATATCTGCATCTTCACAATTCACCATCTCATATTTTGCTTCTGTTTCTTCTATTTTTTTGTATTTTTCATATCTGTCAAAGACCAGCTTTTCAAGAACATCAGGCTCTATGTACAGTGAATTGATAACATTCTTTTTTCTTTTTCCTCCTGTTCCTGTTGTTGCCCAGTTTTTTTCAGGAATTTGTCTTCTTTGACCGGCTTTGAATTCTACAGGCTCCATCATCTGCCCAATCATTCCGTCTCCCAGAATCATTACAGGCATTCGATAAATATCTGCTATGTCAAATGCCTCCTGCACAAGGTCCACTGCTTCCTGTACGGAACTAGGTGCAAGTACTACAAGACGATAATCGCCATGTCCCCCGCCTTTTACCGCCTGAAAATAGTCGGACTGTGCAGCCTGTATGCCTCCAAGCCCCGGACCTCCTCTTACCATATTTACAATAACACAAGGAAGGTCGGCACCTGCTATATAAGAAATGCCTTCCTGTTTTAAGCTTATTCCCGGACTTGAGGACGAAGTCATTACTCTCGCTCCGGCTCCTGCAGCACCATAAACCATATTAATTGCCGCTACTTCACTTTCAGCCTGCAGAAATACGCCTCCAACCTTAGGCATTCTTTTAGCCATATATTCAGGTATCTCATTTTGCGGTGTAATGGGATAACCGAAAAAACACTTACATCCTGCCTTTATTGCCGCCTCTGCAATTGCCTCATTTCCTTTCATCAAAACCTTATCAGACATTACTTATGACCCCCTTTACTTATTATTACTTTTCTACTTCAATTACTACATCAGGACATATAGTAGCACAAAATGCGCAGCCGATACATTTTTCCTGTTCCAGTACCTGTGCCGGATGAAAGCCCTTTTTATTGATTCTGTCCGTAGCCATTACAACAATTTTTTTCGGGCAGACAGTTGTACACAATTCACATCCTTTACACTTATCCTCTTTAAAAGTTACTTTAGCCATTCAGGTATCCCCCCATTCTTTATTTCTCCCAAGGCAATTGCAAATATCTTTTTATTTCTAAAGCTTTATCTTTTACATGATCGGGAAGTTGAGACAAAATTTCAGATGTGCCTGTAATATATTCTATCGGAACATCTATTTCCCTGGAAATATTTTCTATTATTTCATGACCTTCAAGCAGATCCGCTATTGTGGTGATATTTTGGAGATTTGTATTATTAATTAGTTTGGTTACCTTGAGTCTTGAACTTGCTTCAACACTTCGCAATAAAGCTACAATATCCTGTTTTTCTCTTGTCAAAGGCCTTTTTGTGTTAATGACAAAAAACATGTCGTATGGCTCGCTTCTGAAATATTTGTTGTACCTTCCAAGTGCAGTGGCACCGGCATCGTCGCCGCCTACATCAAAAATAACCAGGCTGTCCTTATCCTGAAACACCGATATAATTTCAGCAGGCAAGGCAGGAATATCCACATTGGTATTTGCAAATTCAGAGGCAATGACCTGGATACCATGTTCCTTTAAAATATCAGCGGCATCTTTGGTTCTGAAATATGGATTGACAATATCCAAATCAACAATCGACACTTTATTATAATACTTTTTTAAAAAAAATGCAAAATTTATTGCAATTTCCGTTTTTCCACTTCCATAATGTCCGGTAAATATATTGATTCTTCGATTATTCATAGTGTTTTACCTGTTTCTCTCCTTTTAACACCCGTAATGCCCCATCAGCCATTGCTGTCATTTCATCCTCCCCGGGATATACCAGCACAGGTGCTATGAATTCAACACGTTTTATGATGCTTTTAACAAGTTCTTCTCCATAAGCCAAACCGCCGGTTAAAATAATATAGTCAACAACACCGCATAATACCGCGGCATTAGCAGCTATTTCCTTTGCTATCTGATATGCCATTGCCTCATATAAAAGCATGGCCTGCTTGTCTCCCTGCTTTATTCTCTTTTCTACTTCCCTTGCATCGGATGTTCCCAGGTAAGCATAAAGCCCGCCTTTTCCTGCTATTTTCTTTTTTATTTCTTCTTTTGTATAACTACCTGAAAAACACAAATCCACTAACTGCATTGCAGGGATTGTCCCTGACCTTTCAGGCGAAAAAGGACCTTCTTCCAAAGCATCGTTTACATCTACAGCTCTTCCCTTCTTGTGGGCTGCAACCGATATTCCACCGCCCATATGAGCAATAATCAGGTTTACATCCCCATATTCCTTTCCGTTTTCCCGGGAAGCCCTTATAGCAACTGCTTTATGATTGAGAGCATGAAACCTGCTCTTCCTTACCAGTTCAGGCATTCCGGATATACGTGCAATATCGTCCATTTCGTCGACTACTACCGGATTGACAATATATGCAGGTATACCAACATCCCATGCAACCTCACTGGCCAGTATGGCACCCAAATTGCAGGCATGATGGCCGTACTTTCCATTCTTGAGGTCATTCAGCATTGCATCATTAATCAAATAAGTACCTCCGCTTACAGGCTTTAATAATCCACCTCTTCCAACCACTGCATCAAGTTCGTCTGCATTTATTTTTTCCTTTTCCAGATACTCATTGACCGCCTGCTTCCTTATGAGGTACTGATCGGTTATTGTATTGTATTTTTCTAACTCTTTCGATTCATGCTTCAGATTTGTCGCTGAAATGCAGTTCAAATCTTCAAAATACGCAATCTTAGTAGAAGTAGATCCCGGATTAATAGTAAGAATTTTATATGGTTTTGATTTCATCAAAATAATCACTCTTTCTTCATTGATTTGGCTTACGGACTTTATTGATTGTCTGGTTGCGTATTGATTTCCATTCCTTATGAAATTCCAAAATGATTCATTTCAGTGAACTTACTATGGATGCAAGTGCTATTGAGTACAGTTTTGCCTCATAATTATCCGCTCTTGATGTTACTACCAAAGGCACTCTCGCTCCGGCTATAATGCCGCAGGATTTGGCTTTTCCCAAAAATACCAGTGCCTTCTGAATCGTATTTCCTGATTCAATATCAGGAGCAACAAGAATATCTGCATCTCCGGCAACATCGCTGACAATTCCCTTATGTCTGGCCGCCTCAAGGCTCACAGCATTATCCATTGCCAAAGGGCCGTCAATAATACAATTCTTTATTTGTCCCCGGTCAGCCATTTTTGACAATACGGCCGCATCTAAGGTTGCCTGCATTACCGGATTCACTACCTCAACCGAAGCAAGTACGGCTACCTTTGGTCTTTCAATACCCAGAGAATTTGCTACATATACTGCATTTTGAATAATTTCAGCCTTTTGTTTTACATCTGGCGCAATATTAAGACCGCCATCCGTAATAAACAGTAGTTTATGATAATTCTCAACTTCTATTGCACTGATATGGCTCAGCAATCTGTCGGTTCGGAGGCCACTGCCTCTGTCCAATACAATTCTCAGCAAATCTGCTGTTTTAATAATTCCCTTCATTAGCATATCCACACTGCCGCTGCCGGCAAGCTCTACTGCGGCCTTGGCTGCCTTAATCTCATCCGCTTCCTTGATAATTTCAAAATCAGATATATCTATTTGCAATCGGTCAGAAATTTCAAAAATCTTTTCCTTGTCCCCAACCAAACATACGTCTATTAATCCCATCATATAGGCCTGATGAACAGAAATAAGCACATCCTCATCCTGTGCTACGGCAACTGCCAGCTTCCTTCTTCCTTGTCTTTTTGCATATTCAATGATTTCATTCATGGACTTGACCATAGTCCACATCCTCCTGTTAAATTAAAATTAAAATATATATATATTTACCCTAATTAATAATTTTAGTAATCAAAGATTTTTTGCTTTTCTTTCCTGAAACGCATTTTTTATCATATATTCTGACCAAAACAAATGACAAAACCAGCAAGATCAGCCCGCAGGCTCCTCCCATCAATTCGTTTGAAAACAGTGAATATCCTGCGGCATAACCGATAAAAAACATTATAAGCGGAACCAAATAAACCAAAAAAGCAGCCATCAGGATATAGGAATCACTCATTTCAATTCGGACAATCTGTCCCTTCTCTGCTCCTATGGTATTTATTGCTTCAACCATACGATCTGTTGTTTCACAGCCACCGCATTTGCCGCAGCTTCCTCCGCATGCACCGGCGCGTTTTATTTGCACAATTGCTTTTTCGCCTTTTACTTCCGTAACAATGCCAATCTGTTCCATAGTCCCACCCTTTATCTTTTCCATTTGCCAAAAACATTAGCAATAAATATAGTATATTAATTATAGCAAATCTGCTATAAAATTGCTTTATGTTTTTTATGGAAGAACAAAAAAAGAAAGAACGATTTGTTCTCTCTTTTCCGGTACCAGGCCTGCCGTCCCCTTGGTTTCCCTTGGTTTCCCTTGGTTTCCCTTGGTTTTACAAAAAAAGAGAGAACTTTTCGTTCTCTCTTTTCCGGCGATTATTTACATTTGTCAATAAAACCGTTGCATTCGCATAATTGGTCACTTTTACAATCCGCTTTTGTGATTTTGCATTTTCCATCTACACAATTTTTATCAAAGGACAATTCCTTGCTGGCTTCAATATTGACTTTTGGCTTAAAATTTTTACAGTCTTTGCATTTCATAAAAATCGCCTCCATACTAATGACTCATAATTAATATCTGATGATTGTATCAAGTTTATGTATAGCAATATTTTGATACCCATTGATTTACTGGTTTCATTCTTAATTCCAGAGATAATGCCGTTTTTGCAAAGGTCGTAAAAATGCACAAAAATCACTTTTTTTTATAATTACATCAGTTTTAAGCTATGATAGTTTAATAGTATCAAAAAGGAAGGAGAGTTGCTTTCATGGCAGTTACAAACGCTCCCAATGTGATTGAAAATAGAAAAAATTTAAGTCCAAATAATAAAATCAGAAAATTTTTCATATATTTAAAAAATAACTATTGGTTGTACATTATGCTGATTTTCCCTATTGCTTTTCTTATCATATTTAAATATATACCCATGTACGGACTAACCATTGCTTTTAAGGATTATGATGTAATAAGAGGCTACGGCGACAGTCCGTGGATTGGATTTGAGGCATTCAAAGAAGTGTTCAGAATGAAAGACTTTTATAAAGTCCTAAGAAATACACTAATGCTCAATTTGCTGGATTTGGTAGTTGGTTTTCCCGCTCCCATCATACTTGCGATTCTGCTTAATGAAGTTACCTCTAAATGGTTTAAAAAAATATCACAGACTATTTTATATCTTCCGCATTTTTTATCATGGATTATCATAGCAGGAATTATGTATCAATTGCTATCTCCGCAAACCGGACTGATTAATTCTATCATCATAAAAAACGGTGGTCAATCAATACCCTTTCTTACAGAGAAATGGCATTGGTTATTTACCTATAATGCTATAGGAGTATGGCAAAGCGCCGGTTGGGGTACTATTATATATTTGGCTGCCATTTCCGGAATCAACAGCGAGCTTTACGAAGCCGCAACCGTTGATGGTGCTGGAAGGCTCAGAAGAATCTGGCACATAACACTTCCGGGTATAAAATCTACAATTATCGTTCTGTTGATTATCAATCTCGGAAGAATCATGGGAATATCCTTTGACAGACCGTATGCAATCGGAAATTCCATCGTTTTGGAATTCAGCGATGTAATCAGCACATTTGTGTATCGAATAGGAATTCAATCCGTAAGATATAATATTGCAACGGCTGTAGGTCTTTTCCAATCGGTGATAGGACTTATTCTTGTGCTTCTTACCGACTATATTGCAAAGAGATTTGGAGAAGATGGCATATTCTGAGTAATCAAAAGGAGAGTTCATGATGAAAAAGAAACCGTCCGATTTAATATTTGATATTTTCATATATTTTACATTGATAATAGCTGTTCTGGCTTGTCTTCTGCCTTTCTTTCACATTATGTCTGTATCATTAAGCTCATCCAGTGCCGTCATGCTGCAGAAAGTTTCCTTATTCCCGGTTGGCTTAAACTTTGAAGCCTACAGAAGAGTTTTAGGCGACAATTCCATGATTCGCTCCCTTTTCTTCACCATATATATAACGGTTCTCTTCACAATCTTGGGGATGTTTTTGACCATATGCTATGCTTATCCCCTGACAAGAAAAAATCTGAAAGGGAGAAATGTGTTTTTGTTTTTGGGACTGTTCACATTATACTTTGGAGGAGGCATTATCCCTGAGTATGTTTTAATTAATGATTTAGGATTGATGAATACCATGTGGTGTCTTATTTTACCTCTGGCATTAAGTCCCTATAATATGATTATTCTCAAAACATTCTTTACCAACTCCATTCCTGAAAGCCTTGAAGAATCGGCAAAACTGGATGGCTGCAGTGACATTGGAATATTGTTAAAAATAGTACTTCCTTTGTCGACACCGGTACTTGCAACTTTAAGTCTGTTTTTTGCGGTCGGCAGATGGAACAGCTTCCAGGATGCTTTATTTTATATATCCGATGCCAAATTATATCCTTTACAGCTAAAATTATATTATATTGTGAATGCATCAGGTTCTACCGAAACTCTTGTAATGGAAAGCGGCGGCGGAGTTGAACAGCTTCAGCCTGAAGTAATCAGAGCTGCTTCTGTTATGTTTGCAACTATTCCTATCATTTTGGTCTATCCATGGCTCCAGAAATATTTTGTTAAAGGAGTTATGATTGGTGCCGTAAAAGGTTGATGAAACATGGCTTCATGAGTAAAATGAAGACCGTTTCAATAAAACAGAAAGGAGAGATTCAATTGAAAAAACAATTTTCCAAAATCATTTGCTTTTCTTTAGCAGTTGCCTTAATGGCTACAATGGCAGCAGGCTGCGGCAAAAAAGGTTCATCAAATGCTGATAATGAAACTTCTTCTAAATCAGAGCAAGCGGTAGAAATTAAAATTCCTGTATATGAAAGAGGTATACAGGGTGAACCTGCCGCCAATGATAACTTCTGGACAAGATGGATACAGCAAAAAGCTCTGGAGGATATTAATGTAAAAGTAACTTATGTACCTATTCCAAGGCAGCAGGACGTTGATAAGTTTAATATGCTACTTGCCGCCAAGGAAGCTCCGGATATTATTTTCAGCTATGACTATCCGGTTATATCCGCATTTTATACACGTGGTGCCTTGCAGGAGATTCCAAAGGATGTCCTGGATAAAAACGGACCGAATCTGAAGAAATATCTTGGTGAAGAAACCTTAAAATACGGTGAAATCGACGGAAAGCAGTACCTTATCCCTGCCAGAAGACCTCAAAGTTACTCCTATATGACATTAATACGACAGGATTGGCTGGAAAAGCTTAATCTGCCCATGCCGACAAACCTCGATGAATACTACAATGTTTTAAAAGCTTTTAAAGAAAAGGACCCGAGCGGATTGGGCTCCAATAATATAATTCCTTTGACCTTTAGCCTGAAAAATGCAACCGATGCTGTAGCCAATTACGGATTCCGATCGGATGATATCAGTGAAGAAGAACATGCTATGTATTCCGATGTTCTTTTGCCATCCCTTTCATGGGAACCTACAAAGGAAATGCTGAGATTTAATAATAAGCTATATAATGAAGGATTGATCAGCCAGGAATTTGCATTGGATAAAGACGGAAAAAAAGCCGAAGCCGACTTTATGAACGGAAAAGCCGGTATATATGGCGGGTACATTGCTAAAAGCCCTCCAATCATTCAAACTTTAATGCAAAATGTACCTACTGCAAAACTAAAGGTTCTTCCACCGCAACCGGCACCCGGCACCACTGCAAAAGGTCGCGAATACTGGCCATTTGGTATGTTAAGTGGAATTAATAAAGAATGTAAGCATGTTGATGCAGTCATTAAATTCATTGATTGGATGTCCAGAGAGGATATTCTCTTCACTCTTCAAAAGGGTATTGAAGGAAAGAATTACACATTAAAGGACGGTGAAGTTGTACTTAATAATGATTTCACCGGCGAAGAGAAGCTGTTGAACGGCACAAACAAAGACTTATGGTGCCTTGTTACCGAATCGGAGGATCTGGGAGATGAAATGAAAAACCTGGAAGCTGAAGCAAAACTCAGAGCACCCGAAGGTTTCGAATATCTCTTTACGGAAAATTATGAACAAACAAAGAAAATCAAAGGTATACAGGACTTCTTGTTTGACAGACCTGTGGAATCGGTTAACAAGTACCGTAAAACTTTGCTTTCCAAGTACGAAGAGGCAGCTGTAAAATTAATTATGTGCAAACCGTCAGAATTTGATGCGCTGTATGAAACTTTTAAGACCGAATATCTGAACAGCGGATATCAGGAAATATTGGACGAAAAGAAACAGATATACAATGAAATGAAGAAAAAATGACATAATCAGCAAAAAAGGGTTGTCACACAGGTTCACTTGCTGTGCGGCAACCCTTTTTTGCAGCTCATTATTGAAGCATCGGCATGTCTTCCTTAACCATTACTTCATTGTCCTTCAGAATTTGTTTTGTTCTGTCGCCTTCCTTTAAGGAATTGAGGTATACAATTTCTTCAGGAATAATTTTAATAATCTTAATGGAATCCCTTTCTTGTTCAAGGATATACGGGTCAGGAGAATACATCATTGCTTCATCAATAAGCTTTGAATCCCTTATACTGGTTGTTGCCCTTCCAAAGAGCTGTATTCCTTTTATTCTTCGGTAATTAATGTAATCGGTGTTTACAAGGAGACAAACATTTGGATTTTGCTCAATAGCCTTAAACTTGTCCCCACCTGCCGATATAATATAAACATTAAGGTCTTCCCCTAAAAAATACTGAACCGGACTGCATCTTGGAATATTGTTATAAACCGTTGCCAATGCACCCTCGTTATGTTCAGTGAGAAATTCTTTGATATGCTCCCTGAGCTCTCTTTCAGACATTAGTTTATTCATGCTTCTTCATCTCCTTTGAGTATTATATTATATTTTAATCAGCAATCCTCTTTTCTCCGATAATCTCCTGTATCGGTTTTATATCCTTCGTAACCTCAAGAGCACCCAGTTTTTGAACAAAATAAACACTTGCAGAAGGATACCAGTTCTCCACCCTTCTTCCTATAACAGTCTTTGGCCTTTCAAATATTCTATTTTTCCCTTGAGAAAACATCCGGCAATTCCAGCCTTATTGACAAAAGTAATATCCAATGGCAAGGTATTGAACACTGCACTTACTTTTTCAAAGGATAGTATGCCCGTTTCAAATTGAATATATCCGTCACTAACAGGTTCTTCAACATGCACATCCGGTTTTTGCAGCATTGACCCAGGCAGGTTTCCATTTAGCCTTCGGCTGAATCAGCTGTAACCGATTTCGTCACGCTCTTCGGAAAATTTCAGCCATTCGTTTTCCAAAAGGGTATCCAGAGCCATGGAAAACAGGATTCTTTCTTCCTTAATAATACTCCTGAACTCATCGTCTACACCCCACATTACTTGCGAAGCTTTATAATAAAAAAAGACTGTGCACTGGCAACAGTCTCTAATAATTATAGGTTATTATATAAAATAACTTTTTTATTCTTCAAGCTTTCACTTACATCAATGATCCTCTGATTTTCCGAGCCTCTGAAACGCAGCAGCATATTCTTCTTTTCCAGAATAAAGGGACCGTCGATAATCACGTCAACAACCTTCAGCAATTCCGCCCACGGCCTTTTGTCACTTTCCGACCTATCTAAAATGGCTTCAAAGGTATAGCCTGTGTAGACCCATACATCAAGGCCCATATTCTTTGCTGCCTCTGCTATTTCTCTGCATGCCTCTGGCTGCTCTAACGGCTCTCCACCTGAAATTGTTATTCCCCTGTGCAGCTTTAGATTTTTCATCTGTTCAATAATATCATCAACTTCTGTTTCAAATCCACCGTCAAAGCGATGGGTCTGAGGATTATGACAACCCTTGCAGCGATGCGGACAGCCCTGTGTCCATATGACCATTCTGAGTCCCGGCCCGTCCACAATGCTGTCCTTTGTTACCGGTGCTGCCAATCTTATTTTCATGAAAAAACCCCCGAATCAATAATATTGTATTCTATAAATACCAACTAAACATAAAACTCAAAACATCAATAAAATATACCTGTAATAGAATAATTGAAAATAAGGCAAACGATTTCTTAAGTCTGCTGTAATTGATTGATAAAATCCCACAAATTTTTGTTGTTCTGTTTTTTCCAATGGTATATCTCCGAATTTTGCCTTCATGTACAATAATGTGACCTCTTCAAAACTGCCAACGCTGTTTTTAAAACTTTCATCCACCCTTTTTGCAAATTCAATGAGGGTCTCGCCTGCTTCGATTTTCTTACCATATAGCTGTATAAGCTTTAAAATTCTGCCGTAAAGCTTTATTACCTCCGAATTATTTGCAATATTACCCAAACTTCCAACCTTGTGAATAAAAATCTGTCTCCTGACCATTATACCAATAATTAATGCTGTTGCGGACAATATAATGTAGAATATGATATTTTTGCTGTCTTTTTCTTTTTGCTGTTTTTCCTGTACAGGTATATCGGTTGGAGATATCTTTTGTTCTTTGGTGCCGTTTTCCTCCCCCAATATATGTGATAAATATTCTTCATGATTATATTCTTGAGCCGTGATGTCCTCGGCAAAGGTGTCCTGAATGTTTTGGCTGCGATTTAAAGCATTGAAGGGTGCCGTGGGTTCAAAACGCACCCAGCCGAAGCCTTCAAAAAATACCTCAACCCAGGCATGGGCAAGGTCGTTGGTCACCCTGTAAATCCCATTGCTATCCGGATTAGCCGGCAAAACGTATCCTTCCACATATCTTGCCGGAATTCCAAGGGCACGTGACATAACAGTCATCGCACTTGCATAATAACTGCAATAGCCCTTCTTTATATCAAAAAGAAAATACTCAACAAAATCCCTGTCCTCCGGCGGGAAACCGGGAGAAAGTGTATAAAGATACTGTGTGCTAAGATATTCTTCGATTGCTTTAACCTTTTCATATCTGGTACTGTAATTTTCCGTAACCTTTTGCGCCAAATACGCCACCGATTGCTTAATATTGTCGGTATTGGTATATTTATTCATAATTTCATTGTATTTTTCCAATAAATCAGGATTTCTGTCAAGCAGCGGTTTTATTGCTTCAGGTGAACTTTTTTTCAGCAATTCTTCAGTTAACGGGTCACTCCTGTTCACGGACCTGTATTGATAGCTGTATGCATGATCAACCATTGATCGGCCTGAAAAATAGAACTCCCCGTTGCTGTTCGTATAAATGCTTTTATTCTTGTGATTCCATTGCAACATATATACAAGATTCTCTGGATAAAAAATCGCATTTGTGTTAAATCCAACCTGCTGCACTTCAGCCTGTCCTTCAATAAAAACCCGATTATACGACTCATTATAATCAATATTCCGTCTTTCTTTGTGCAAAAGAAGTAAAAAATGCTCTCTTTCACTAAACGAACTGTCGGTAATATAATTGCCGATAAATGTGTCTTTTACGGTGTACTCGTTATTATTTGTAGAAATCCACCCCTTGCCCGTGTAATAATCACGGATGGAACCTTTAAGATAAACCCTGCTGCTTGTCTTTACATTTAACACCAATTTGCCATCCAAGGAAATATTTCCACCCAAATATTCTCTTTTGGGCTGAAAACCTGTTACAAATAAAGAAAATCCGCTTCCTTCCGACATATTGATTTTTTTTATCCATTCCTGGTTCTGATACCATGTATAAATATTTCTGAAATTCTGCTCTATCCAACCGGGGATACGAAGCCTTCCATTGTACCCTATCTGAGAAATAAAATCATATCCTGAAAAGCTCACTGCAAGCAATACCGTTAAAGCTGCAAGCGGCATCGACCACAATACATACTTGTACTCCTTGGCTTTATTGCTGCTGTCTTTTTTCTCCTGTTTTATTTTGTATCGATAGGCTTTTCGCGCAAGCATGCAAATGATACAAAAGGCATACACTGCCATACCGGGCATATAGACAGTATAACCCATCAGAGATGTAATAAGAGAGTACAGGATTCCTCCGGAAAACACCGTATAAAACCAGTACCTTTTTACAAAAGCAATAAAAACAATACTGCATATGATGATTGAAAGCATCACCACAAAGCATAATCCAAAATACTTATCAAGAAATACCTTGCCTGTAATATAATGATAAAACCATGTACCAAACCTTAACATTCTTTGGTAATATTCCATGTACAGTCCGGTTTTAACGATTTTCCAGCCATAATATGCTGCTGTACCTGCAAAAACCAATATACCGCTTAGAAAGGCGAATTTATGAATAAACAATATATTTAAAATAAACATACATACAAGACAAATCCAAAACACATTCTTTTCTGCCATTTCAAGCTTCATGGAATAACTGATGGAATAGATGATTGACCAGCTGTATAAAACAGCTAAAATACTGTATATGATTTTTTCAAATAAAACAGACCTTTTCATATCATTTCTCCAAAACATTTTTTATTTCATCTGCATGTCTGATATAATAAACCGGTACTCCTTTTTCCTTCAAGTCATCCACTAACATTGCATTTTGTTGCTGATGGACAGTATCATTATCATAACATATCAATACTGCTTTGGCACGCATTTTTGCAGCCGAAGTCAAAGCTTCTGTAAGCTCCTCTGTAATATTTGAAGTCAAGACAATGACATTATTCATATCAAAGTGTTTCATTCGGGTTATTTTTATTACATCGGTTATTTTGAAGCCATGCTCCATCTGCATATCCGTCAAACTGACGTATAAGGTGTTAAAGTCATAAAAGCCGTTCATTTTTAATGTTTTCAGCGACTTATCATTGAAACAAAAAACAGCCTGTATATGATTGTCAAGCAAATATTTAGCAATTGCCAATACCGTTTCAATAATGATATCTTTGGCTCCACTTCCTACTGCCAACATGAAATATGGCTCCATATCCACAAAAAAATATATAACTTTTCCTTCTGTTTTTTCATATTTTTTGGCCATTAATTCATTTCTTTTTGCAGAAAGCTTCCAATGGATATTCTTTTTTGGCATTCCTGAATGATATTTATTGATTTCAGAAATCTCTGCATAATCTTCCACCTTAATACTAATACTATTGCTGCCAAAATCGGACTCATAGCCTGCTGCCGCATTGAATCCATGCAGTTTAACAATCCTTGGATTGATCTGAATGGTTATGTTTTCTTTTTTAAGCTTTAACCGCAATTTTACAAACCGAAAAAAATCCCATAATTCAATACTTTCAACTCCTACTGTATACTTGCCGATATGCCTGCATTGAATGACCTTTTGAATCGTTTGCTTGTGAAGTGGAGATATATATATTTCTTCTTCGTTGCTCCACTTCATCTCATTATTGTTCAAGAAATTCACCTTAACAAAAGGATAGATGATTAAATCCCTGTTTTTTATGGTAAGCGTATAATCCACTTTTTCTCCTCGCACCGCTTCTTCTGTACTTACGGCTTCATAATATTTCAGCCTGAAAAAAGATAAAAACAGCATAAGTACAGAAAAAAAGGGAGCAATAAGCATTACAAAGACTATCATATATAACGTTTTCTCACCAATGTATACTGCCGCATACATTAAAGCAGATACAGTCAATATGTATAAAACAGACCGTTTAAGCATTTATTCCTCCGATTGTCATAACCCGTTGGGTACTTGTATACTGTTTATTATTGATTGAATCACTTCATCCGAACTTGACACTTTAAGACCTATCTCAGGCTTTAATATAATACGGTGTGATAACACCGGAAGAGCCATAAGCTTGACATCGTCTGGTATAACATAGCTTCTACCCTGATACAAGGCCCATGCTTTTGCAGCCTTAAGCAGTGCAAGCGAGCCTCTGGGGCTTACCCCTAAAGCAATATAGCTGTGATTGCGCGTAAAACGCACAATATCTACTACATACTGATTAATCAGTTCATTGGCAGCAACCTCCGAGACCTGCCTTTGAATACTGATAATAGTATCTGCATTTACAACCGGTGTCAGCTCTTCAACAGGGTTATTATTCTGAAATCTATTAAGCATTTGTATTTCTTCCTCCACCTTCGGATAGCCAATGCGCAGCCTCATAAAAAACCTGTCAAGCTGTGCTTCAGGCAGCGGATATGTTCCTACATATTCAATAGGGTTCTGGGTTGCCATAACCATAAACGGCTGTGGAAGTCTGTAAGTATTTCCATCAACTGTTACCTGTTTTTCCTGCATAACCTCAAGCAAGCTTGACTGAGTTTTCGGTGAAGTTCTGTTTATTTCATCTGCTAACAATAGGTTGGTCATAACACTGCCGGGATAAAAAACAAATTCATTCTTTTTGGGGTCAAATATTGTTAATCCTGTTATATCTGACGGCATAATATCCGGTGTAAATTGAACCCTTTTAAAATCCAGGTTCAAAGACCTGGCAAGTGCGGAAATCATGGTTGTTTTTCCTACACCCGGAACATCCTCTATTAATATATGGCCCTCACAAATCAGTGAAATCACCATTAACTCAATACAATGCCTCTTTCCGATTATGACCTTTTCAACATTATCGACAATTTTCTTTAGTACATTTCTGCATTCCATGTAAAAATCCTCCGTAAGTTCCTTATTATATTACTTTATCACATATATAAGATGATATCCACTGTTAAATCCAAAAAAACAACAACTTGTTCAAAATTATTTATTTCAATAATTATATCCCACAATTCCCAGTAGGGGCGCACATGGTCGTCCGCCTTTACGTATATGAAGCTAAAACTTCTACCAAATTTATATTTGTATAAAATATTTCCGTTATAAATAAAAGAGAATGCAATTTATATACATTCCCTTTACATACGCTTATTTATCGCTTTAATATACATATGACCTTATATAGTCGCACCTGAATGTGGCTGAAGAAGCACTTGGCTCCTGAGCCCATCCTCCTACTCCAAGGTTAACAATCATATACATGTTTTTTTGATTGCTGATAAAGGTGGTATCTTTTACCGAAAATACCAATATATCATCAAAATAAAAGTTTATCCGTGCATCGTTCCAGTCAATGGCATAGGTATGATAATCCCCTTTCGGGTCGAAGCTTGTATTGATTACTGTTGATATGGAGGCATCGCTGCCGTTGTTATTTCTATGGACTGTTGAATGAATTTTCCAGCCTTCTTCCGTTAGATACTCCATGATATCGATTTCAGGAGGCCATGAATCTCTTCCGTTCAGCCAAAATGCAGGCCAAAAGCCTGATTCACTCGGCATTTTGAATCTTCCTTCTATATAACAGCCCGAATTAAACAGATACCTCCAGGGAGGTGCATAAAAGGCGCCGGATTTATATTTATACGCTCTCCATGTGCTTCCACCGATATAATCCATGTAGCCCCATTCCCCTTTATCGTTCTGGAAACCGGATTCGCTTCTCTCCGCTTTAAGGTGAACCTTTCCATCCGATACCGTAACCTGTGACCTTCTTACAACCGCAGAATAATTATGATAGTCACCCCATAAATAGTTTTTCGCCCATTTGCTTTCATCAAGTGCGGTTCCGTTAAACTGGTCATAAAGATACGGTTCTGCTTCGGATCTTACATAAAAGGTTGATTCCTTTCTTGCAGTATCATCATTAATTAATTCCGCACTCAGAGCATCTCCATTTTTCTTGATATATCTTGTGGTATAAACATAAGACTGATAGGAGACACCCACTCCGTCCTTAAGACCCTTCACTTTTTTAAAAGTGGCAAGCCTTCTGAAATCTGTTGAACCGTTATCTTCTTCCAGTACAATTGCCAAATCACCCGGTCTCACTTTCAAATAATATCCGGGATTGTTTAAAGACTCGAGAGAAACATAATTCGGGTCTATTAAACCAGGTCTTTCAATAAATCTTGTATCTTTTATATTATATACGTCCCTTGCAAAGCCTGCCTGATTCCCCTTACCTTTATGGCGTATAAAATAACCGGCATAGGTTACACTGCTGCTGTATCCTTCCAACCTGCAGACCGAGTTTAAAGCATACATTCCTCCTGCTTCTCTTTTTCTGGTATCAATAAGCTGAAAATCATCGATATAGATTTCATCCGAATCCCCTGCTCCGGTATTAAAAATGATGTAATTAATTTTTCTGCTGCTCCAATCCTCGTTACCATTTGCGCCTGAAGAATTATAATAGCTGCGGTTGTAATGAGTAATGAACCCGTCGGATGCCTTAACCTCTATAACCTTCCTTAAAGGATTCACCGTAATCTCAAAATCCCAAACTCTGTTCGTAAGAAAACGATTATTGCCCGTACCTAAAAATGCTCGAACAGAACCAACATTAAAGGTTGTTGAATCCAGGGTATTAAACTGCATTTTCTGATTTTCGGACTGGGGACTGAATCGGAGTTGAAATGCACATGGATTGTATTCTGTGTCACCTTTGCCCTTATTCAATCCGTTTGTAAGGCTAAACCCCGCCCATGACGATACTTCGTTTATTGTCGGTACAAACATTTTAAACTTTATGATATATTTTGAATCAAGCTCCGGAAGCGGCCTGTATACCATCAGCCCACCCGCACCGGCAGTCAGGTCTGTATTCCTTCCTACACGATCATATAATCGGATTGCCTTATTATTTGCTCCCAACCCTGCTGCCTGCGGTAAATTGGATATATCGGCAAAAAGCTTTGTGCCCAATGAAGCAGTATAAGTGTTTGCAAAAGACAGTTCTTCTTTGATTGCTCTTACGCCCCAGTTATCAATAAGCTCGAATTCGCTTAACCTTGTTCCCAAAGTCAGATTTTCAAAATTTTGCTCAATAGCAGGCGGATAAACAATATCGGGATTATGAGTTACCTTAAAATTATCGATATACATCTCTCCTGATGTATTGGCTCCTGTATTAAATTGAATATGGTTAATCCTGTTTCTGTCCCAAGTCTCTGTTTCAATATTTGCAGCGTCAAGGATATTGTAATTCACAACTTTACTCAGGGTTCTCATTCCATCTTCTACCGTTACCTTTATGGTCTTTGATACCGGGTTTACATGAAGTGTGAATTTCCATGGAGTAGAATATTTTAATCGGTTGCCTGACAAGCCAAGAAAGAATTTTTCCGAACCTTCATTATAAGTAATTGATTCATAACGGTTAAATACAATCTCACCGTTTTCCTGGGGACTGAATCTCACCTGGAGTGCGCATGGGGTATCGGCATAGGTCAAATTGTTGGCAACCCCGTGAGTAAGAGCAAAACCACCCCACTGGTTTTTGCCCACATTATCGGGAACGTACATATCAAATGAAATGGTATATTCCTTGTCATATTCGGGCAGAGCACGATAAGCGATAATGGATCCTGCGCCATCCACTTCATTATTGACTTTTCCCACATTGTCATATAAATAAAGGGCATTTCCGCTTTCCATTCCGGATATTTCAGGCAATGATTTAATCTCAGCATAGAGCTTTTTCCCCAACGACGGTATGAAGTTTGTATCATTTGTATCATACAACGGTGTAACCTTCCATCCTGCAACCTCCTGTATGGTGCTTAATCTTGTGGACTCGGATATGTCTTCAAATGTATCATAAATGGAATCAACCGGTGCCGAAACTTCATATGTACCTGACAGAGGCTTTAAAGAATTATTGGTGCTCCAGACAAACAGCTTTAGCTTGTCACCATGATTTACATTCTGAATATCGATTGACGAAGAATATTCCGTGGTCTTATTGGCTGTTAAAATCTGATGCATTATTGACAGCTTCTTCAGCTTATGATCTGCACTATAAAATGCCATAATGGTTTCAGAATTAATATCCTTATCTGACAAATTCATTGCTGAAATGCTTGCTGTAAATAACCCCTCATTTAACGATTCGCTGCTAAAAGAAACATCAAAACTGAGTTCTTCATTTACCGGCTCTTCCGATGCGGATATTAAAGGCAGTGCATTAAAAATCAAAACAATACAAATAAACCAGGATATCAGTTTTTTATTGTATTTCCGCACTTGTCATTCTCCTTTTCGCATTTGAAATTCAAATGTCCTTCCCTGAAAAAAAACCTTAAGAATATTATCTTCAACCGTTACCTTCGGCTGCTCCTTTCGTACATCTTCACAGGCTTTAACATTGACATCCGCAAAAACTGCAGCAGCGTACCAGTGAATTCCGGGTTCCAATGTACCTGTCAGGGTTGGAATGGCACTTCTTGAAAACATTAAATTGGTATTGGATTCAGATGCTATAATTTCCTGCTTTCTTTCTCCATAAAGATTTATAATCCCCACCATGCCGCCTTCAAAGCCTGCAAAAATTCCAGAATCCGTTCGGATAATTCTTTTGCCCTGCTCAACATTTTCATTGCTTTCACGATGAAAAGCAAATCCTCCTTCCGCCGTATCAAGACATCTTTTTGTGTCAATACAATGAATTCGTATGTGCCACGGCAATCCGGGCAAAATCCATGTTCTAACGGTTACATCGTTCCAGGGCTTCCACATTGTATAAATGCAGTCCTCATCAACCTTAAATTCCTCGGTTTTGCGCTTTACTCTATATATATTGTCCTTTTCGCTAAGCGCCAGGGTTGAATCAAATGCTCCCTGAGATAATCCCCATTCCGTCTTTGGCACACTAAATCCAAAGATATTGGAATAGGCAAATTTTTCATACTTTGCTCCACAATGGGTATGTACGGAAGTGTGGCAGTGACCTGCAGCAAAAGCAACGACATGTTTTTGCAATCGGTCTCTGCATAAAATCATATGAGGCTGCGTCTGCACCGAAATGGCAGGCAATGATGGCAAAGGTTCTTCTTCTGCTGTCCAGAAAGGGTGGTCTTCCCCAAGACTTAAGGGTAAAAATGTTTTCAATGCCCAATAAGGCGAACCCGGTGCATTGTATCCTTCCGACATGAGCAAATTAGGATAAGCGTATCCGATGGTGAGCAAGCCGTCACTTTGAAAAATGGGCTGCTTAAACCACCAGCGAAGATTTCTTAATATAATTCCCTTCATTACACCCCATGAATAAACCTCAACCTCTGCAAAGACAAGAGCACTCCAAAAAGCCGCTTGGGAAAATCTGTATGTCAGACTTCTGCCATAAGGAATAGCAGAACCGTCTTCGGAAAACCAAAAAATAAAATCTTTGGCAAACCTTTTGGCCCTTTCTATAAATAGCTCTGAGCGTACAGGGTCAACATCCTTCATCAGCTTCGCGTAAATCAGTCCATAATAAAAAATAGCAAAAGGTACGTAATAGTCGCTGTGAGCATTTTTCCCATCTGCATACCATCCGTCGGAAAGATAGTATTCTTCAATCTTATTAAAAGCCTTGTTGATTACTTCATGATTATACGGAACTCCCACACTTTTAAAGCCCATATTCACCATAACGGCAAATAGCTGCCAGTTGCAGTCATACAGCTTATGATGGTTAATCTGGTCAAGCCATGCTATAAGGTTATCCCTTTCTTTGCTACTCAACGGCTCCCATATTTTATGAGGAATCAGTGCCAATGCCAGTCCGTAGACAGCCATCTCTACAAGCCGCTGATCATAATCCCCCACTATTCCCCAATACTCTTCATGTTCGGGATTGGTTCCGTTTCTTATTCCTTCCAGATATATTTTTTCCAACTCAGGGTAGTCATCACCTGTTAAAAGCGGTACCAAACCCCACAAAGGCCTTGAAAAAGCCTCCATCATAGCAACTTTATCACTGTATGATGCACTTGTGTTATTGATATGTAGCTGAGCACATCCTTTACTGTATAAAGGTATTAAAGGATTGCACAGTTGTTTTACGGCATTCTGAACATCTTTTCTGGTTTTCAAGGGATTCTTTATAATTTCAAGTTCAAATGGTTTCATTTACATAAACCCCCAATAATTTATTTACCAATATTATATAGGTTTCCAGACGAATTATAAATAGTCCATTTTTTCATTATTGTTTATATTTGCATTGCAGGCGAACAAAGTCGTACGCCCCTGCCTGGGATATAGATTCATATAAGGACAAATAAAAGCCCCGACGAAGAAGGGATACTCGTCGGAGCTTTCCTGACAATACTATAAGCAAATGGATTTATTAAAGCTTGTGACATTTATTATTATACAAAACGAAACATTAAATTATTCTGGCAATCGTTGCTTATATTTTGGATACAAACGGATTGCCTTTTATGTAAAATCTCCATGGATAATGGATAGCTTCTTCCGCATATTCTATATTAATTCGCTTTGCAGCAACAATGTTGATCTTCTTTTTCTTCATGGGTTCTGCAACAAATAATACATTGCCGCATAAGTCCTCTCCATAGCACTGCTTTGTAATGCTCATCGCAATGCACAGTTTCCCCGGCCCATTGGAAATATTTTTTATCTGTTGCTGATTCAGTTCTCCGTAATCCCTGGCATATCGATTAACAGACATTTGGTTCAAGCCCTCCACAGGCTCCAAAGCACGAATCAAAACCGCACAAGGATTTCCTTCCGGCTCTGTCACAATATTCATACACATATACATACCATAAATTAGGTACACATATGCATAGCCCGGAGGTCCGAACATTACTTTATTTCGTTCGGTTATTTTTCCGCTATAGGAATGAGCCGCTTTATCCTCAAGACCTTTATATGCCTCAGTTTCTACAATTCTTCCAACCAGCCTTTGGTTATGAATATTATGAACCAGATACATACCAAGCAAATCCCTGGATACCTGAACGGTATCTCTGTTATAAAATGACCTGTCAAGAGGTTTCAAATCCACTCATTATCACTCCCTTCAGGTATGCCGGAAATACTATTAGGCTACTTGAATATTTTTTCAGCAATTTTATTGATATTATATATTACTTCTTCCATGTCAATGGTCTTCAGTTCGCCTCTTTCCATCAAAACTCTTCCGTCTACCATAACCGTATCGACATCTGCTGCCTGAGCGGAATATGCAAGATTGGATATGATGTTGTGTCTTGGATAAAAATGAGGCTTATTGATATCAATGAAAATAAGGTCAGCCTTCATTCCCGGCTTGATAATACCACAATCATTATGGATTCCCAAAGCTTTTGCTCCATTGGTAACAGCCATTCTTAAAGCTTCTTCCGCCCTGACTGCAGTAGGATCCTGTTCAAAGCCTTTACTGACTAATGCCGCCAGATGAATCTCTTCAAACATATTTAAATTGTTATTACTGGAAGCGCCATCCGTACCAAGAGCTATATTAATCCCTTTTTTCATCATTTCAGGAATGGGAGCTATGCCGCTGCCAAGCTTAAGATTGCTTCCGGGATTATAAACCGCACTCACATTGTTTTCCGCCAAAATATCCATATCCTCTTGGGATAAATGCACACAATGGGCTGCTATAACAGGCCGCCTGAATACACCTAAATCATATAAATGCCTGGTAGGCGATTTCTTGTATTTTTCATAACATTCCCTGTTTTCTTTTTCGGTTTCCGAAAGATGAATGTGCAAATCCGCTCCTAATTTGTCGGCAAACTCAACACATGCTTCGATATGATCAGGCATACAGGTATAAACAGAATGGGGACCAAATCCAATACGAATTCTCCCATCCGCCTCCCCATCCCAGTCTTTAAACAGCTGCTCATTTTCCTGAAGTCTTCTATCCTCGATAGGATTGCAGTCTGGCTCAAAACATTGCAGTCCTCTTGACAAATGGGCGCGTATCCCGCTTTTATAAACGGCATTTGCAACTTCATCCATAAAAAAGTACATATCTGCAAAGCATGTGATGCCTGACCTTAACATTTCACTGATTCCAAGCATGGAAGCCCAATACACATCTTCTGAAGTCAGCTTGTCTTCAGCCGGAAAGATTTTATCAAAAAGCCATTGCTGCAAAGGCAAATCATCCGCATAGCTTCTCAGCAGCACCATGGGCGTATGGGTATGGGCATTTACCAGTCCCGGCATGATAACCTTATTGCTGCCGTCTATGATTGCCCTGGCCAGAAAATCCTGCGGCAAATCTTTCCCCACATAGGCAATCCGATCATCCCGAATGGCAATATAGGCATTGTCAATCACTTCATTATCATCATTCATGGTGACAACTGTTGCATTTTTTATTAGAGTATTCATTTTTCCTCCTTATTCGCTGACAACTATAAAAATACAATTATCGGACAGACGGGGTCGTCCGCACCTACCAAATATATCGTTAAACAATCCTCTTACCATCGTTTAACCATATCCATCATCTATTCTCCCCAACTTGCCAAATACTTTTTCTGCTCCTCTGTCAACGTATCAATACTTACTCCAAGACTCTTAAGCTTAAGCTGCGCTACATACTGGTCTATTTCTTTCGGTACTTCATATACCCTATTTTCCATCTGCTTGTAATTCGAAGCAATATATTTTGCGGAAAGAGCCTGAAGGGCGAAACTCATATCCATAATCTCCGCCGGATGCCCGTCGCCGGCAGCCAGATTCACCAGCCGTCCTTCCGCCAAAAGGTTAATCCATCTTCCGTCAGGCATTTTATACCCCATGATGTTCTTTCTCATTTCCTTCTTTTCCACTGCCATTGCTTCCAATTCAGGAATACATATTTCCACATCAAAATGTCCCGCATTGGCAAGCAAAACGCCATCCTTCATAACCTTGTAATGCTCATCATAGATAACTCTCTTACATCCGGTTACGGTTATAAAAATATCACCGATTCTGGCCGCTTCGTTCATAGGCATAACTCTGAAACCATCCATAACAGCTTCTATTGCCTTAATGGGATCCACCTCACAAACAATCACATTGGCTCCCAAGCCTTTTGCCCTCATGGCGCAACCTTTACCGCACCAGCCATATCCTACAATGACTACATTCTTACCGCTAACAATAAGATTGGTAGTTCTGTTAATGCCATCCCAAACCGACTGTCCCGTACCATAGCGATTGTCGAATAAGTATTTGCAATAGGCATCATTGACAGAAATCATCGGAAACTTAAGCAAGCCTTCTTTTGCTCTGGCTCTGAGCCTGATTACACCTGTCGTTGTTTCCTCACATCCTCCGAAAACATCAGACAGCAATTCCTGTCTTTCCCCATGCAAAAGGTGAACCAGGTCTCCTCCGTCGTCAATAACAATATTGGGCTTTATATCCAGGGCATTGTTCAAATGTTCAAAGTACTCCTCTTCGGTAGCACCATACCATGCGTATACGTTTAGCCCGTCGGCAACAAGTGCGGCGGCCACGTCATCCTGAGTAGAAAGCGGATTGCTGCCGGTTACCGATACTTCCGCACCGCCGGCTGCCAGCACCTTTGCCAGATATGCGGTTTTTGCTTCAAGATGTACGCAAACAACCGCCCTTAAGCCTTTAAAATACTGATTTCTTTTAAAATCCTCTTCCAGATATCTTAACAAAGACATGTTTTTTTTGACCCATTCAATTTTTTGCCGACCGCTGTCAGCAAGATGAATATCTCTTATTACACTTTCCCGCATCGATAATCCTCCCTATACTCGCCATTTCTCTATTATGGCTCTGACTAAAGTTGTAAATTTATCTTTCACACGTTCGGCAGTTTCCATGACCTCCGAATGGCTTAAAGGCTGCTTTAGAATCCCTGCCGCCATATTGGTTATGCATGATATTCCCAATACCTTCATACCGCAGTGAGCTGCAACAATCACTTCCGGTACAGTGGACATTCCGACAGCATCCGCACCCAAAATTCGGAGCATTCTGATTTCTGCAGGTGTTTCGTAACTTGGCCCCGGCATAAACGCATAAACACCTTCCCGAATATTGATTCCTAATCCATAAGCTATCTCATTCGCCATATCACGAAGCTCTTCCGTATAGGCATTGGACATATCATTGAATCTCGGTCCTAATTCATCGATGTTTTTCCCTCTTAAAGGGCTTTCGGTAAACAGCTTTATATGATCTTTAATAATCATTAAATCTCCCGGCTCATAATCACTGTTTATTCCTCCAGCAGCATTGGTAACCAAAAGATTTTGAATTCCAAGCAGCTTCATAACACTGACAGGCATAGAAACACTGTCCATTGCATAGCCTTCATAATAATGAAATCTACCTTTCATGGCAACAACATACTTGTCCATAAACTTTCCTACAACAAGCTTGCCTTCATGACCTGGAACTGTGGAAACAGGAAAATTAGGAATATCCGCATATTTTATCTCGACTGCATCCCGAATTTCATCTGCAAGTATACCTAATCCTGAGCCAAGAATAAGACCGATTTGAGGTTGAACGTTTATTTTATTCCTTATATAATTGGCACTTTCCTTTATCCTGTTAAAATCTCTCATATACTGCCTCCCATAATATGTAGTACTGCAATAATTCTATCATATATTTTCTCAAAATTAAAACTAAAAATCATCTGATTTTTAGTTTTTTTATAACAAATAGGAAAGTTCTATCATTATTAATTTTAAAATAGAACTTTCCTTCAATGAGGTTCAAAAAAATCTATCTAAAAAGAGTTGAGCAAAGCAATGCATTAATTCGCCGAAGGCAATTTTTTTATGCATACTTTTCTATGAATCATATGAAGTATATTTTTTGAAAATATTTTTTGTTTATCCTCTTCAGGAATCTTTAAATTTCGTATTCTTTCAACACAGTATTTATGAGAACCCGGACAAGGCGAATCGGTTCCAAACACAAGCCGTTCGGCACCTAAACGCCGGACAGCATCCATGAGCTTTTTATCCTTATTGGAATAAAGCGGTGATATATCCATATATATGTTTGAAAAATTACTTAATTCCTCGGCCATTTCTTCATAATATGACATATGGGCTACTATAACATTTAAATCAGGCTTTTTGTCCGCATACCTCATAATGGTTTTCATTTCATCCATATCGGATAGATGAATAAATACCGGAACACAATAATCCGCAGCCAAATCAAATATGGCTTGATTTTTTCCCTTTAAATCACATGGGTACAGGACCTGGTGCAGCTTGATTCCTACATAATGGTCATCCTTTAAGTATTTCTCAATTTCCGAAACACTTTCACAATTCGGATTGGTCCAATAAACCCCATAAATTCTGTCAGGATACATTTTGGTCATTCTTGCTACATAATCATTGGGCAGCTTTTTTATATATCTTCTGCTGAATCTTTTATTTTTCATTACCGTTGTAATCAGCTTGCTTGCCAGCTTAGTTCCCGCAATCCACGGTGGTATTCTTTTCATTTTCAAAACTCTTGGAATATCTTTATCTTCAAACATATATGGTACTGCCAAAACCATATCAATATTTGCATTATCCAAACATTGAAAAAAATAATCCGTATCCTGAAACAGGCCTCCAAGGTGTATATGTTCATCAATAATCATATTGAAAACTCCTTTAACAGCAATGTCTGATTCCCTATACACCTTTTATTATTTGTTTTTAATCTACATAAAATACTAAACAATAACGTTTTCCAAACATTATTTTAAATGTCTGACTCCTGTTTCGGATAGCTTAGCTCTTTTTTCTCCGGAGTTTTGTCTACTCAATATTTATTGTTTTCGCCTTGCAAAACGGTATAATTTTTGTACCTACTTTCCAAATCATAATTTTACAATAATACTCACCATCAGCAGTATAAGGCACATTGATTTCACTGAAATCCACCGCATTGCCACCTCTATACAGTTTTATCACCTTTTGTTGTACTTTAACCAACTTGTTACGATTGTAGATGGCAATAATGGCTTTTGCATTGACAGCCGAAGATGTGCTGACATTTGCAGATACACTGCCGTTTACTGCGCCGTTTTCAATCTTAAGTGAATCCGTTATATCGCCAATGCTGACCGTAGGCGGTGCCTGATCGATTTCCGAGTTTTCTACAAATTCAAAATGAATATCCGACAAATTGTCCAATGAATATACGGAGGCTTTGGATTTGTCAAATGTATAACTGCCGTTGGAATTTATATATACATTTGATGTTGGAAGGTCAAGCTCACCGTATGAACCATATTGTATTTGATAATAAATATTAAAGCTGTTGCTTGATTCGGTTTCAGGAATCTGAATGGCAAACTTGCTTTCATTCTCATAGGAAAGGCCAAAATACGTATTGGCTGAATAAGTCTCACCATCAATAAATTCCGCACAAACCATGTAACCCATATATCCGTAATCGATCGGTCTTGGCACGCATCCCTTAATAATTGCTTTCACCTTCGGCAGAACAATCTGAATTCCTGAAATCTGATCATTCTCAAAGCTTAGCTTTGTTGCATCCCATGAGTTATACTTAATACCAGTATTCGAATAATACACTGTTCCATTGGTATAAATATTGGAATCTTCCTCTTGGTTAAACATTCTTCTATAACAATAGATATATAGGATATAATCTGCGGTTGATGTTTTTGGAACCGCAATCATATAATCCACATTGGAATCGGAAATCTCCAAATGCGTATAATATTCTTCATACCTCTCCAAATCTCTTGCAATTACCCTGTATTCATATTTCCCGTTATTGATGTAACCGCCATTCGGCAAGCATAATGTTCCTGATATCGTTTTACCTGTTTCCAGAGTAAAATTAATATTTTCCACATCACTGTCTCCAATCGTTATAATTGAAGCATTGTCATAATCCGATCCCATTCCGTCCTTATTATAATAATAGGTTTTATTAATAATGTTTGACTTGCCTGTAGAAAGAGGATTTCTATTTATCATATAAAATATGTAATTACCCTTTACTTCCGGCGAAACAACCACAGAATAGCTTAAGTCAGAAGCCAAAGCAACTGTATAATACTCTGTGATATAGTTATCTTCATTACGGCATCGGAAATCAATCTCTGTCAAATTGCCTTCCATGTATGCATCAGGAGGAAGTATAATCTTTCCGCTGATTGTTTTTCCCTTTGGCAGTATAAGATCAATAGCTGTTGCTCCTTCTTCCGGGACACTAATTGCTTCTGCATCATCCTTTTCAGCTGACATTCCTGTGCCTGTATAGTAATAATTTTTATAACGTATAATATTTGTATCGCAATCGTTAGAATATATATAGAGATAGATAATATATTTTTCATTAGTATCTGCAGGAACTAAAACACTATAATTCACAGCATTTGAATCAATTGAAAAACCAGATTCGTATTTTTCACCTGAGACAACACTTTCAGCAAATACCCAACCCCAAATAGTACCACCATTAATATAACCACCTTCAGGAAGACTAATGGTTCCAGATATTGTTTTTCCTACATTATTGACATATAAACAATAATTATTTATTTCAACACCCATCTCAAAATCAACGTAGTTTTGTCCGAAGGGAAATGTTATATATATGTTATTATTATCATTAACCCCTTTGTCAAAGCAATAGGCACTTATTGTTAAATTAATATCGCCTTCAGGCGTATTTTGTCCGACATAAATTCGACCGCTTATACTGCGTTCCGCTTTTATTAAGGTAATATTCTTACCGCTTACATTTGAACTTACTGATACTACATCCCCGGCATGTATAATAAGCTGTGAACCTACCTCACTATAATAATTCATCTTGGAAATTACATTTGCATTTCCTGTCAGCAATCTTGCACCAATAATGTATTGTCCTTCCGGAACTAATACACTATAAGTTGCTGATGTCTGACCTGGATTTAATGTTATTTTAATTGATTGTATAAGCTTCCCGTCTTCTTCCATAACTTCATTATTATCCTTCAGGGTGGGGTATAGAAATAAATTCCTATATCAGCCCCTCCGGTATTGGATGTTCCTTCAGGAAGAGAAACTGTCCCGCTTACAGTGTATGTAGCTCCAGATAATAAATATGTATTAGACTGCATATCGTTCTGGCTGTTAAGCAACCGAACCTGTTCCATGATTTCATGATCTCGCTTTAATAGACACGTCTCTATTTTTTTCTCGTCAGGATTTGGTCTGTTGATATCTTGTTTTGCGTCATCCGGTATTTCCTTATCAGTTTTAACATGAGATTCTGTAAACATATCATTTGTTTCCATTGCAAATGATGTTACTGAAGATAATACCAATGATAAAATTACGGCAAATGACACTATTCTTCCAATTACATTTTTTTCATAAATATCTGACCTTTCATTAAAATTAGTATTATATTATTTTTTAATGATTTAACACCTGAAAATATTTTTAGTGTATAAATTTTATAATAATCTACTAATTTTTGAAAGTAAACTTATATTTTACATCGTCTTATATTCCATATGTGTAATTATATTTGTTTTTGTGTGATATATTGTCTTTTTAATATTATTTAAAATATTTAATTCCTGCTTCAAAAATCTTTTGATCTTTTTCGCCCGGTACATTCACAATAACATTAGCTCCGATTCTTTCAGAGTGTCCCATTTTGCCCAATACCCTGCCGTCAGGGCTTGTAATTCCTTCAATGGCACCTATTGAACCATTGGGATTGTATCTTATATCATAGCTTGGATTGCCGTCATGATCCACATACTGTGTGGCAATTTGACCGTTCTCAGCCATGATTTTTATTTGCTCCTCACTTGCTATAAATCTGCCTTCCCCATGAGATACAGCTATGGTGTGTATATCACCGACCTTTACATTGTTGAACCATGGTGAAAGATTGGAAGCTATCCTGGTCTGCACCATACAGGATACATGCCTTCCGATGGTATTATAGGTTAAGGTAGGACAGGTGTCGTCCATTTCTCTTATTTCGCCATAAGGCACAAGACCAAGCTTTATTAAAGCCTGAAAACCGTTGCAAATGCCCAGCATTAATCCGTCCCTGTTCTTAAGCAAATTCATGACCGCTTCTTTCACGGCAGGATTTCTGAATGCAGTTGCAATAAACTTGCCTGAACCATCCGGTTCATCTCCACCACTGAAACCGCCCGGTATCATGATAATCTGCGATTGATTGATTCTGTCAACCATCTCCTGCAGTGATTCTTCGATTTGCTGTGAATTCCTGTTTCTGAAAACAAATACATCTGCAACACCACCGGCTTTTTCAAAAGCTCTTGCCGTATCATACTCACAATTCGTGCCCGGAAAAACAGGAATAAATACTTTTGGCTTAGCAAAATGGATTTTGGCACATGTTACCATCTCCTTCTCATAAGTATATGCTTCAGGCTGCTTTACGGTTTCTTCTGTTTTTGTTGGGAATATTGTTTCTAAAGGCTTTTCCCAATAGCGTATCACTTCATCCAATTCAATTTCATTCTTGTTTATCTTAATCGTTTCATCTTGCTGTGTATAGCCTAATAATTCATAATGAATCCCCTCAAAAAGTTCATTAAGATTATTATCTTTTGAAATCTCCAATATAATAGAACCATAATCCGGTGCAAATAGCTTTTCTGGATTGAATTCACCAGTAAAAACAAATCCGATTTTGTTTCCGAAGCTCATCTTGCTGATTGCTTCCGCTATTCCACCGTTTGTTACGGCATAAGCTGCAAGCACCTTCCCTTTTTTCATCAAATGATGAATGGTTTCAAAATTAGTCTTGAGATTGTCAAAATCAGGCAAATCATATGGATCTCGTTTTAAAGGGATATATACCACATGGCTGTCCGTCCTTTTGAATTCCTGAGAAACAATATGATTCACATTTTCAGCCGTTACGGCAAAAGCTACCAATGTAGGCGGTACGGATATGTCATTGAAGGTGCCCGACATGCTGTCCTTGCCGCCAATAGCCGGAATACCTAACTGAATCTGGGTATAATATGCACCAAGAAGCGCACTGAAAGGCTTGCCCCATTTGCTGTAGTCATTGCCCAGCTTTTCAAAGTATTCCTGAAGGGTAAGTCTTGCCTTTCTATAATCCCCACCGATGGCTGTAAGCTTTGCAACCGCTTCGGTTATAGCATAAACCGCCCCATGGAACGGACTCCATTTTGACAATAGAGGATTATATCCGTAAGTCATAATGGTGCATGTTTGTGTATCTCCGTTTAATACCGGTATTTTGGAAGCCATGCCTTGCGCAGGTGTAAGCTGGTACTTGCCTCCAAAAGGCATTAATACGGTTCCGGCACCGATGGTGCTGTCAAACCTCTCAACCAAACCTTTCTGACTGCATACATTTATATCTGATATATTCTTTAACCATAACTCACGTATATCAGTGTTTTTGTCAGATATGTGACAGGCAAAGAATCTCTTTTCCGAATCCGGTGAGTTCACAAATACCTTTGTATCCTTAGGAGCTCCGTTAGTATTTAAGAAATCTCTGCTGATATCTACAATCGTCTTGCCTCTCCAGGTCATTTTTAATCTTCTGCTCTCAGTTACTACCGCCACAGGAGTAGCCTCCAGATTTTCACGGTCCGCTGCTTCAATAAATGCATCCACTTCTTTATGGGAAACGACAACTGCCATACGTTCCTGCGATTCGGATATAGCCAGTTCTGTTCCATCAAGTCCTTCATACTTTTTGGGAACCAAATCCAGATTGATATCCAATCCGTCCGCCAGCTCGCCTATTGCCACAGATACACCACCTGCACCAAAGTCATTGCACTTTTTAATCATTGAAGTAACTTCCGCATTTCGAAATAACCTCTGAATTTTTCTTTCTTCAGGCGGATTACCCTTTTGTACTTCGGCACCACAGGTTTCCAACGATTCTTCCGTATGAGCTTTGGAAGAACCGGTAGCACCTCCGCATCCGTCTCTGCCTGTTCTTCCGCCTAAAAGAATAACCACATCACCCGGTTCCGGCTTTTCCCTTTTTACATTTTTTCTTGGCACCGCTCCGATTACAGCCCCAATTTCCATTCTTTTTGCCACATAGCCTTCATCATATATTTCCGCAACCTGTCCTGTTGCAAGGCCAATCTGATTCCCATATGAGCTGTAGCCTGCCGCTGCTCCAAGGGTAATTTTACGCTGAGGCAGCTTGCCCGGAATGGTATCCTCCACTTTGGTTCGTGGGTCTCCGCTGCCTGTTACACGCATAGCCTGATAGACGAATGCTCTTCCTGAAAGCGGGTCTCTTATAGCTCCTCCAAGGCAAGTTGCGGCTCCACCGAAGGGTTCAATTTCAGTGGGATGGTTGTGGGTTTCATTTTTAAACATGACAAGCCACTCCTCATTCTTACCATCCACATCGACATGAACAACAATGCTGCATGCATTAATTTCGTCCGATTCATCCAGGTCATCCAGCAATCCTTTTTTTCTAAGCTCCTTCATGGCAAGAGTTGCAATATCCATCAGACATATATCCTTATGCCGCTCACCATACACATATTTTCTTGATTCCAGATAATCGCCATATGCTTTCTCAACAGGCTCTGTCAAATGTGCCTTTTCAATTCTTACATCGCCGATCCGAGTTAAAAATGTAGTATGTCTGCAGTGGTCCGACCAATAAGTGTCAATCATCCTGATTTCGGTAAGGGTAGGATTTCTTTTTTCGGTATCTCTGAAATATGCCTGGCAAAACTTTAAATCCTCCATATCCATAGCCAGGCCCAACTCATTTAACAGCACACCAAGCTCTTTTTCATTCATATTTATAAATCCGTCCATTACTTCAACATCTTCAGGAACGTCAATATCTGTATCCAATGAATCCGGCTTGTCCAAAGACGCTTCACGTGCCTCCACAGGGTTAATGCAATAGGCTTTTATTGTTTGATACTGCTGCTCGGAAATATCCCCTTCAAGCAAAATTAACTTGGCAGTTTTTACCTTAGGTCTTTCCCCATGAGTTAATATCTGTATGCACTGTGCTGCAGAATCCGCTCTCTGGTCGTACTGTCCGGGTAAATATTCTACGGCAAAAGCTTTAATGTCGGGACTAATATCAATTTTTTCATCATATACCATGTCAACAGGCGGTTCTGAAAAAATCGTGCTTCGAGCCATGCCGTATTCACTGTCCGTAATTCCTGACACATCATATCGATTAATGATACGAACCTTCTTTAATTCTTTGATTCCCAAATTATCTCTAAGATCCTTTAACATTCTTCTTGCTTCCACATCAAAACCGGCTTTTTTTTCGACAAAAACTCTGCGAACCATATTTTTCATGATTTAAACCTCCATTATTTTTCTAATTAAATTATTGCTAAACTGCGGTGGGACAGGGTTGTCCGCCCCTACCGCGTCGTTATGATAATCACGTGTACAAATCATTATTATAATGCAATTAGTATCAGGTATTGCTTAATTCTATTGTAATATGATATGATTAATAAGTAAAATTAATGTTATTAATATATAATATTAGAGGTGCTTATGGATATTAATTTTGAATTGTATAAAATATTTTATTATGCAGCTTCCTGCCAAAGCTTTTCTCAGGCAGCCGAAAAGCTGTTTATTACACAATCGGCCGTCAGTCAGGCCATTCACAACCTTGAGGAAAAATTAGGCGGACAGCTTTTCTTCAGAAAAGGAAGAAAAGTTCAATTAACCTGGGAAGGAGAGCTTCTTTACAAGCACATTGAACAAGCCTTTCACTTTATAAAAAATGCAGAAAACAAATTTTATGAGATGAAAAACTATGATACCGGTGAAATAAGAATAGGGGTCAGCGATACCATCTGTAAATATTACCTTATTCCCTATCTTGAACAGTTCAATAAAAATTACCCTAAAATAAAGATTCAGGTCATTAACCGAACCTCCGGACAGATTATCGAACTGCTTAAAAACGGTTCCATAGACTGCGGCATTGCAACACTTCCTGTCAATGATAACAATATTCTTGTTAAGCCTTTCAGGAAAGTTGAAGACATCTTCGTAGCCTCTGAAAAATATCATGAACTCAAAGGAACAAAGCTTCATTTAAGGGATTTGTCCGGCTATCCTCTGCTTATGCTGGAAAAGAAAAGCATGACAAGACAAAATTTTGACACCTTTCTACAGAAAAAAGGGATTATTATTACCCCGGAAATAGAATTGGAAAGTGTTGAGCTGTTAATTGAGTTTGCAAAAATAGGGCTTGGAATTGCATATGTGCTGAAAGAAAGTGCATTAAATGACATTAACAATAACCATCTGTTCCGGATTGACATTGTTGAAGATATTCCAAAAAGGGAGTTGGGCATATGTACCATAAAAGGGGTCCCGCTTTCCCGGGCTGCTGACAGGTTTATTCAATATTTATAAAAATTAAAAGTGCAAGGCCCTGATATTATGGCCTTGCACTTTCTGCAAGCAGCTATTATATTATTTTATATTATTTGTTTTTGCTTCGCAAAGTGGCGATATTCTTGTTCCTGATCTCCAAATGAATATTTTATAATAATACTCGCCGTCAGCAGCAACAGGCACATTGATATTGTCGAAGTTTACCGTATTATTGCCCTCATACAGTTTTATCACCTTTTGTTGTACTTTAACCAGCTTGTTACGATTGTAGATGGCAATAATGGCTTTTGCATTGACAGCCGAAGATGTGCTGACATTTGCAGATACACTGCCGTTTACTGCGCCGTTTTCAATCTTAAGTGAATCCGTTATATCGCCAATGCTGACCGTAGGCGGTGCCTGATCGATTTCCGAGTTTTCTACAAATTCAAAATGAATATCCGACAAATTGTCCAATGAATATACGGAGGCTTTGGATTTGTCAAATGTATAACTGCCGTTGGAATTTATATATACATTTGATGTTGGAAGGTCAAGCTCACCGTATGAACCATATTGTATTTGATAATAAATATTAAAGCTGTTGCTTGATTCGGTTTCAGGAATCTGAATGGCAAACTTGCTTTCATTCTCATAGGAAAGGCCAAAATACGTATTGGCTGAATAAGTCTCACCATCAATAAATTCCGCACAAACCATGTAACCCATATATCCGTAATCGATCGGTCTTGGCACGCATCCCTTAATAATTGCTTTCACCTTCGGCAGAACAATCTGAATTCCTGAAATCTGATCATTCTCAAAGCTTAGCTTTGTTGCATCCCATGAGTTATACTTAATACCAGTATTCGAATAATACACTGTTCCATTGGTATAAATATTGGAATCTTCCTCTTGGTTAAACATTCTTCTATAACAATAGATATATAGGATATAATCTGCGGTTGATGTTTTTGGAACCGCAATCATATAATCCACATTGGAATCGGAAATCTCCAAATGCGTATAATATTCTTCATACCTCTCCAAATCTCTTGCAATTACCCTGTATTCATATTTCCCGTTATTGATGTAACCGCCATTCGGCAAGCATAATGTTCCTGATATCGTTTTACCTGTTTCCAGAGTAAAATTAATATTTTCCACATCACTGTCTCCAATCGTTATAATTGAAGCATTGTCATAATCCGATCCCATTCCGTCCTTATTATAATAATAGGTTTTATTAATAATGTTTGACTTGCCTGTAGAAAGAGGATTTCTATTTATCATATAAAATATGTAATTACCCTTTACTTCCGGCGAAACAACCACAGAATAGCTTAAGTCAGAAGCCAAAGCAACTGTATAATACTCTGTGATATAGTTATCTTCATTACGGCATCGGAAATCAATCTCTGTCAAATTGCCTTCCATGTATGCATCAGGAGGAAGTATAATCTTTCCGCTGATTGTTTTTCCCTTTGGCAGCAAAAGATTAATTCCTGCTGTTCCGCTTTCAGAAACACTGATTTCTTTTGCATCATTTCTATTAAATGACATTCCGCTTCCTGTATAATAGTAATATTGATTGCACAGGATATTGGTATCGTAATCGGTTGAATATAAATATATTGACAAAATATATTTTTCATCGGCATTGCCAGGAATTGAAATACTATAATCAACAGAATTTGTGCCAATTTCAAAATCATAATCATAGTATCGACCTGAAACAACACTTTCTGCCGACACTCTGCCTCTCAGAACTCCACCGTTAATATATCCACCTTCAGGAAGACGAATGGTTCCCGTAATCGCTTTTCCTACAGGAAGCAAAAGGTCAATCTCCATTGAACTGCCCTCTGCAAATGTGATTTGTGTTGCACGATTCTCATCATACGTCATTCCTGTATTTGAATAGTAATAATATGTATACGTTAATACATTGGTTATACAATCACTGGAATACATATATACGTATATAATGTAATTCTCATTACTTGCATTAGGGATTGACAGTTTATATTCTACAGAACCTGAAACAATACTAAAGTATTTTGAATATGTTGTTCCTGATGTAACTCCTTTTATCCCTATATTTCCAGATAACTGGCCATTTCTGATATAACCGTTTTCCGGAATACTAATCGTTCCCTTAATGGTTTTGGCGGCCATTAAATCGAAATTAATTCCTATAAGGTCTGCATCTGCTTTTACATTCCATTCGGAATAATTTGTTGTATTACCGTTTTTATTATAATAAATACTTCCAGTATAAAGCGTATCACTAATATCATTTGTAACTTCCAATCTCATATTGGATATGATAGCATTCTCCGCAACAGTAAGCCTATAATCTGTATATGAACTTCCTGATAAAATTGAAAAATAATCATAAGCATACATACTGTCGGATCCATATTTAAATGAACACCACATTTCAAAAGTAACAGAGTTATTAAAAGGTTTTCCATTCGGAGCAGATACTCTTCCTGTTATAAGGACAGCCTTATTGGCAGTAAAATCTACATTCGTATAGTTATTATCATTAATTGGACAATATGTCCTATAATATACGCCCTCAGGAGCATTTGTTATGTCCGCACGTATCCTCATAGCATTGGAATTATCCTTTGGTATAGCCATGGTATAGTCTACGTAGGTCTGCCCTGCAGGTATAAAATACGTTTTTGCTTCAGAACGATAATCATCGGAATCAAATTTAACTACCAAGCCGCCATTAGGGGCTGCTTTCGGCAGCGAAAAGCGTCCGGATACATTGACAGTAGTAATTTCACTGCTAATTTTTAAAGATAAATTGATATTGTTGATATTTCCGCTGAGAATCAGCTTTTCATTGTAATAATTTGTTGTCTCTTTCTTTACATCATTATTATCTGCAGCCACACAATATAATTCAAATTCATTATTAATTTGCATTTGAGGAATATAAACGGTATACACTGCACTGTTTTTGCCTTTCTCTATTTTCTGTCTGGTGTAATACCTTTCTCCATCAGCAAATTTTGCTGTCACATAAACATATAGATCACCGTTCACGTTGTTTCCTCTGGTTACAGTTCCGGTAACCGCATACATGGAAGGTTCGGTAATGGTAACAGTCTTTGTGGTTGCTGTATTTACAACAGTCGCATCCTCTATTTTGGTGGTAATGCTGCCATTCATATAAAAATAAGTATTTTCTGTCGTCCAATATACCGAATTACAATCGGTAATATCTTCATATCCTACGTATACTTCCGGATATTTTTCCTTATTAATACTAAGAATTGAAGACAGGCTGCGTTCTCCTGCAGCAAGATTTACCCATTTATTCGCAATCAAATTACCTGTTCTATCAATTGCTTTTATAAAGTATCCTTTTTCACTTGAAGCAGCATTGGCAAAATTAATGTTTATTTCCAGGCGGTCTGTTTTACTCATAATGCTTGAACCGTCAATATTGATACCAGAATAAGATATGCTTGTGGTGTCAAGCATGCACCTTGACGCATAATCATTGCTTATTGCACCTTTGGTGTTATAGTATCCTGATAAACCTACATCAGAATTATTGACATATAAATAATAATTATTTTTTTGAACACCCATCTCAAAATCAATGTAGTTTTGTCCGGAAGGCAATGTTATATATATGTTATTATTATCTTCAACCCCGTTGATAAAGCAGCTTGCATTTATTGTTAAAGCAACATCGCTTTCAACCGTATTTTGTCCGACATAAATTCGACCGCTTATACTGCGTTCCGCTTTTGTTAAGGTAATATTCTTACTGCTTACATTTGAATTTACCTTGACGACGTCACCGGCATGCTCAATTAGCTGCGAACCTGCTGCACTATAATAATTGATCTTTGAAATTACATTTGCATTCCCCGTCAGCAATCTTGCACCGATAATGTATTGTCCTGCAGGAACCGATACACTATAATTTATGGATGTCTGACCGGGATTTAATGTTAATCTGGTCGATTTTACAAGCTTACCGCCATCTTCCATTACTTCATTCTTTTCATTTAGTGTCGGGGTATAGAAATAGATTCCAATATCAGCTCTACCGGTGTTTGCCACACCATCAGGCAGAGAAACGGTTCCACTTACTGTATATTCAGCATTCAATAAGGAAACCGTACCAGGCTGCATATTTCCTTCGCTGTTAAGAAGCCTGACTTCTTCCAGAATACTATCATCCGGCCTTAATTCAAGCTTCCCGGTTTTTTCCTTTTTTACAGCATGGTTGAACTGATCCATTTCTTGTTTGATGTCCACTTCTTGCTTTTCTGTTACTGCATTTTGTTCCAAAACCATGACATTTGTTTCCGCAGCAAATGATGTAACCAATGATATCATCATTACAAAAACTACGGTAAATGCCAAAATACGTTTAAACATTTTTTCCATAAGTTTCCCCCAACCTTTCTGTATATTAGTATTTGAGTTTATACACAAACCCGACACAAAAAAAATGAATAATTCAATATTATACTATTATTTTTCATAAGTCAACTATAATTTTCCATAAAACATCTTACCGATAAAAGGCAGCCATACAAGAAAACAGTTTTACTGCCAGTATAAAATATCTCCGAGCTCTATTCCTGATTTTTTTATCGTGCCTGCAGGCAATTCCAGAACATATGATGCTTTTAATACAATGGGTTCGATTTTCCCCGGCAAGATATTCTCCTTCATTTTGACAATTTCACCTGCCTTGGATATATAAATCACATCAATTCCGAAACGCATTCCAAAGGTATGAATGGATTTGCAGGGAGACAACAGAAGCCCTTCTCCACATTCAAGGCTTTTCTTCAACATTAAGCCCTTAAGCCTTTTGAAAAAAGTGTCTGCTTTCACCACTTTATCGGCCAGAACCGTACCTTTTTTTATATTTATAATGATCATAATCACCCTCACTTTCTTTCTGAAATTAATCCGTACTATTTAGCAAAAATATCCATTCTCTTTATAATGGACGGCCCTAACAATACGGTAAAAATAGTAGGAAAAATAATCATAGGCAAAAGCATTTTAACCGGCGCCTTCATTGCTTTTTCCTGAGCCCTTTGACGCCTTCGCATGCGCATTTGTTCAGATTGGATTCTTAGAACATTGCTTATACTTACTCCCAACTGGTCCGCTTGTATAACAGAAGCAATAAATGTAGTCAAGTCTACTACATTGAATCGTTCGCTCATGCTTTTTAAGGCGTCCTTGCGAGGCTTTCCCATTTTTATTTCCTGAATAACCCTGTCAAACTCCTTCGACAAAACTCCCGGTATTTTTTCGACCGCCTTGCTAAGAGCCACATCAAATCCAAGGCCTGTTTCTACACTGGCAGTCAGTAACTCAAGTATATCCGGAAGCGTAATAATAATCGCCCGCCGCCGTTTCTGAATTTTCGAATTCAGTATCAGATTGTGCAAAGTCAATCCTATAGATATTTCCAATCCTGCCAATATAACTGTGCGTTGCAACGCAACGGAAGATGATAGGCAGTAAATAAGTATCAAAGGAAGAAATATAAATATAATCATGCCCTGAAGGAACAGCCACTCATTTACCCCAAAGCCATATGGACTGCCTGCCGCAGCTATTTGGCTTTCATATTTGTTTATCATTTCCCTTGGAGTAATTTTAATCAGTACCAGTGATAATTTTTCTATTAACGGCTTTATCATTCTGTCATTAATATCTTTTTAAACAACTTCTTCGTCTGGTCTGTATCTTTCTTTTTTTCAATAAGCTTTAAAGCCATATCATAAATGCTTCTGGATACCTTTGTTTCCGGCCTGGTTATCACAAAAGGGAATCCTTTATTCGCAGCATTAATGACAGTAGCGCAATCCTCAGGTATATAAGCCCAAATATTTTTTTTAAGAGTATCCTCAAAATCCTTATACTTAATTCCAAATTGCTCCGTAGCTTTATTCAGCACAATTTTTACTTTGTTATCCGAATAGTGCAGGGAATCCATCACCTCAAGACCTGTTTTAACATTCTTTATTGTAGGCAGGTCTATGGTGGATACAAAAAGAATAATTTCTGATAAATCCAGTGCTGTCAGCGTCGTTTCATTGAAATTCTGTCCTGTATCGATGATAACGTAGTGATAGCTTTCCTGTAATGTCCTGATTATTTTTTCAACATATGCCGCCGTAATATATTCGGCATATTCCGGTCTTGCCGGTGCAGGCAATATCTTAACGCCGGTAAAGTGTGAAGCAAGGTATTCCTCTGCCAAATCTTCATCTAACTGATTCATCTCTTTAATCATATCCGATATGGTGTTTTTTACAGGTATACTAAGATGAATCGCAACATCCCCAAAAAACCAATCCAAATCCAACAGTACAACACGTTTTTCGCTTTGCTGTGCCATGGCTGCTGCCAAATTGCATGCAATGGTTGTCTTTCCGACGCCACCCTTTGTGCTAAACACCGTTATTACCTTGGACTTCATCCTATGATCCGTTTTTGGCATCTGCAGCCTTTCTTTTCTTTGAAGTTCAATGGAATAGGTATTGATAACAGCATTTATCAGTTCTTCTGCCGTAAAAGGCTTAATGATATATTCCCTTGCGCCTGCCGTCATGGCTCTTTTCAGATATTCACTGTCTCCCTGGACAGACATTATAATGATGGTAATGCCCGGCATTTCAATGGATATTTCTTCGGTTGCTTTTATACCATCTTTCTCCGGCATATTAATATCCATCAATATAATGTCAGGAAGATATTCACGTGCCTTTTCCACAATCTCATTGCCGTCTTTTGCTTCTGCAACTACTTCAATCCTGTTGTTGAAAGACAGCAGCGTTTTAATATTTTCCCGTGTTTCCTTAATATCATCAGCAACAATGACCCTGATTTTATCCTTCATAATAAAAACACCTCTCTACAAAACATTCAACACATTCATTCTTTGTCCCTATTTTGCTGATGTTATCTTTCCGCGTTCAGAAACTATATCTTCTCTGATGGTGATATGGTAACAGACATCTCAGATTTATCCAGGGTTGAGGCAGAATTGTTAATTGTACTGATAACAGCGGCATCTGTTCCTCCGACAACTGCGCATCTGGCTCCCTCTCTTGAAACATTGGTTATAATTAAATAGGTATTGAAAATCCTTCCGAACTCGATAATAGCCATCAATATTAAAATAATAACCGGTAAAATAACAGCGGTTTCAACCATTGACTGGCCTTTCTTATTGGATAGAGGAGCTGCTGCATATACGAGCTTAATATATGCCGGCATTTTAAATAACAGTTTCATGCTATCACCCACTTTAAAAAAATCCCTACCTGCTATCTGACAGGTAGGGTCCGTCTAATAATGATATGATATTGTATCAGTCGGTTGTTAATTTATCGCTTAAACCAGACATAAAGGTTTTAAACTGACCTTCAAATGCCTGGAAGCCAATTAGTGCAACGATTGCGATTGCTGCAATAATCAAACCGTATTCAACCATTCCCTGTCCTCTTTCATCTTTTAATACCGTTCTTAGCCACATCCGTCCATAATTCACCAAACTTAACATAATAGCCCTCCCTTCAAATAATCAATTGATCCGTTTCTTTATCTTTACCTTTATTATAAAACGTTTCGTACACTTTAAAAATCAGGCAATGGTCCTCTTTTTATAATCCGGTTGACCTGAAAAAAACATAAAAAAATAGGTACTGTCTAGTACCTATTTTGGGTCTCTAATCCTAACTTAATAAGCCGAATTGCATATACAATTCAATACGTATTACTACCTCTTGTTCAAATTGTTTTTAAAAGCATATATGGCTGCCTGGGTGCGGTCAGATACCTTAAGCTTTTTAAAGATATTGGAAACATGGTTCTTTACGGTCTTTTCACTGTTATACAACTCCGCTGCTATCTCTTTATTTAACATTCCTTCTGCAATAAGACGCAACACTTCAATTTCTCTCTGTGTCAGCAGCTCCTTTTCCGTTGGAGTATTGGTATTCTTACTGCCTGAAAATTCTTTAATCAGTTCGGTTGCCATATTCGGTTGAATGTATGTTTCGCCTTCATAAACAGTATGAATGGCATCAACCAAAACCTCAGAATCTGCATCCTTCAAGACATATCCCGCTGCACCAAGCTGTACGGTTTTTACAAGATATTCCCTGTCATTATGAATGGTCAGCATGATTACCTTGGACATACAACCCAATTCCCTTAATCGCATGACAGCCTGTATCCCATTCATAACCGGCATATTAATGTCCATCAAGATAACATCGGGATTATGTTTTTGTGCCAGCTCAACGGCTTCAATGCCATTTGACGCCTGAGCAACTACCTGTATATCTTCTTCAAGTTCTATAATCTGTTTTAATCCCTGTCTCACCATTGAGTGGTCATCTGCTATAAGAACTTCTATCATTTTTTATCAATCCTTCCTCTTTCTTTGATAATGGTATCTTTATATTCAATCTGGTACCTTTTCCTATCTCTGTTTTTATTTCAAACGAACCGCCCAAAAGTTCAACTCTTTCCCTCATACTGTGAAGCCCAAAACCACTGTTTGTCTCAATATCTCTTTCATTTACTTCGTCAATATTAAATCCTCTGCCATCATCTGAAATGCCCAGTATTAGTTGATCTTCTTGAAATACAAGACTAATGGCAACATTTTTTGCATGAGCATGCTTTTTTACATTATTTAATGACTCCTGAACAATCCTGAATACGGTCAAAGAAATTTCAGGAGCATTTTCTATGTATGTACCAATTGATTTCATCTGTACTTTGATACCCGTCTCATCCGAATACTTGGCTGCATATCGTTGAATCGTAGGTATCAAACCCAAATCGTCAAGAGACATAGGTCTCAAATCATATATGATTCTTCGTATATCCTGCAGGCAGTCCCTGACAATTCTTTTTAAATCCCTTAATTCATCCTTTGCCCTGTTTACATCTATATCTATCATTTTTTCACATATTTCAGCCTTCAAGACAATATTAGACATTGATTGGGCCGGACCGTCATGAATATCACTTGCAACTCTCTGGCGTTCTTCCTCCTGGGCTTTAATAATTTTAATTCCTAAATTCTGCCTGCTTTGAATGCTTTCAAGCTGAAAGCTTAAATCCACCAGGTCATTCGATAAATACCCCATTGCAATTCCTATTTGAGAAATAAGCACTTCTGCCTTTTCAACTGTTTTATATGCTTCCTTTAATCGTATTTCCAACTCATTTCGTCGTATAATCAAATTCTGTTCCTGTTCGCGCTTCACTGCAAGCTGAATACGCAAATTATCTGCTCTGTCATAAGCTTCTTTTAACTGTTCATCGGTTCGCTCATTAAATCTCTCGCTAAGAGTCATGAGTATTTTTCGGCTTTTCTTAAGCTCTTTTTCCAAAATTTCAACATCCAATATAACTTTTCTTACCTTTTCCTTCATTTCCTTAAGCTCTTCTTCAAGCCGCTTGCATTCTTTACGTGCTATCTCCGCAATTTCATAAATCTGGCCTCTGCTATTGTTAATCGCTTCTACCGTCTTCTTGATAATCCTGTCCAAGTTGGCAATATCAACTTTATTCTTTACCACTTTGCTTATCCTTTCAAAGAAAATATCAGTAATCTATTAAACAAATTATTATTCTATAAAAAATATCAAAAATCCTCTGGTAAATTTTGTATTTACAAGAGGATTTTTGTCAAATCTTTTACTACTTCACCAGCAATGATGAACCCCGCTACCGAAGGCACCCATGCTACACTACCCGGTATCTGTCTTCGTACCGTACATGTCCTGTCTTTATTTGAGCAAATACAATCCGTCCTGCATGTATTTTCTAACTCCAGGGGCTTTATGGGTTCTTCCCTGGAATATACTACTTTTAATGACGGAATATTGCGTTTTTTCAACTCCCTGCGCATAACCTTGGCAAGTGGATCAATTGAAGTCTTATAAATATCAGTTACTTCAAATTTTGTGGGGTCCAACTTATTTCCAGCTCCCATACTGCTTATGATAGGAATGTTTAATTGATTTGCCCTTACGACAAGATCAATTTTTGCAGTTACCGTATCGATGGCATCCACCAAATAATCCGAATCAGTATGTATAAGCTTTTCAGCATTATCCGGTGTATAAAATTCCTGATATACAGTAACTTCTGCCTTAGGATTGATAGCCAAAATCCTTTCCTTCATCAGTTCTACTTTAGCCTTGCCAACGGTTTTCCTGGTAGCATGAAGCTGCCTGTTTAAATTAGTCAGGCATACCGTGTCGTCATCAATGAGTACAAACTTCCCTACTCCTGACCGGACAAGTCCTTCCACAACAAAAGAACCTACTCCGCCTATACCGAATATTGAAACCTTTGACTTTTCAAGCTTTTTTAGAGCTTCTGTTCCTAACAACAATTCGGTTCTTGAAAATGCATGCAACATAAGCTTACTCCTTTTGATAACCAATAAATGTTCATTGAATCCTCTTAATTGTCTATATTAATATAAAATATTCATACCAAACCGTCAAGACTATTCGTAAATTTTAGACAAATAAAAAGAAATACCCCGCCATGCCGTAATATAGGCACTTTTTAAACCCGCTCTCGCAGGTGGGTGTCCGCCTGGCTACTTTATATTTCCCCTGGCCACAATGGGGGGCATATATGCCGCAGTCAGAGACAAGACTCCCTTATTAATAGTGTTGGTTCAAAATAATGCCTTAATCACGCACACAGCAGGGATTTTCTAAGTTCATATTATCATAGTCCCATGTTATTTTCAAGTAGAACCATAGTGGTAATATATTCTTTTTACAACTTTTTCATTAATTTTATGCTGATGTTTCGGAGCTTAAGTGTATTATATTTCCCTGATTTAATGATTCATTCCATTTTCCGCAGCGATCACCCCATCGTGCTGCAGGCAAACCATCCGACAGTATTTCCACAATCTCACACATATTAGAACAATCTTTACATTCAAAGCTTCTCGCCTTATAATCCCGTTCCGTCAGCTCAAACCCATAAAAGCCGGTTGTTCCCTTCTTCATGGTTTCCTCTCTTGCCAATATTGCTGCACCTAATGCTCCCATAACATCATAGTTTTCAGGCACATGTATCTTTTTATTTAAAGCCCTTTCAAAGGCAGCAACAATACCAACATTGGCTGCCACTCCTCCCTGAAATACAATAGGTTCCAATATTTCTTTTCCCTTGCCCACATTATTAAGATAATTTCTTACAAGGGCATCGCATAATCCGCTGATAATATCCTCCAGATTGTGTCCTGTCTGCTGCTTGTGAATCATGTCCGACTCGGCAAATACAGCACATCTTCCGGCAATTCTTACCGGTGTTGTAGATTTTAATGCATATTTTCCGAATTCCTCTATCGGTATGTTTAATCTGGATGCCTGTCTGTCAATAAAGGAGCCTGTACCTGCAGCACATACCGTATTCATTGCAAAATCATATACGATTCCGTCTCTTATAATAATTATTTTTGAATCCTGGCCTCCGATTTCAAGAATGGTTCGTACATCAGGATAATATTCCAGAGCAGCCACAGCATGTGCTGTTATTTCATTCTTAACAACATCCGCTCCTACCATAACGGAAGCCAATTGCCTTCCACTGCCTGTTGTTCCAACACCGCCAATCCTGAATTCTTCTTTCATACTTTTCTTTAACGCTTTTAAGCCTTCTTTCAATATTTTAATAGGCTGCCCTTGTGTTCTGACATACATCTTTTTATGAACCTTTGAATTTTTATCAATAAGTACAAGATTTGTACTGACTGAACCTACGTCAATTCCCAGATAAAACGTATTCATTGTCAAGTAACTTCCTTTCTTTTCTTCTATACAGCATATCGATAAATGCTTCCATTCTTGTTCGATAACCCGCTTCACCGGTCAGTTCATCAATAATCAGGGTTAGAATAGGGATATCAAAATCATCTGAAACAGACGGAAGAATGCTTTCTGCAACAATCTCAGGCATACATGTAAGCGGAAACATCTGAATGATTCCATCGTACCCTTCCTTTGCATACATCACGCAGTTTCCAACAGTCTCCTGCCCATGACCTCCAATCATTGTGCATAAATACGGCAATGCAGCCTTTTCATACGGTCTGTTTTTTTTCAGATGCAATGCCTGTTTTATCATATGTTCCACAATCCAGTTGCTTACACTTAATGAACGGTCAACCTCAATTCCCATATTGCCAAGCATTTGCTCAATTTTCAAATTGGTAAAGGGTTCAATAATCGTATATATTTCGCCTACTATCCCTATTTTCAACGGTGATAAGGTATTGTCCAGTTCAATTTTTTCTATCTCTTCCCTGACATGATAAATCAGGTCAAGGATTTTGTCTGCTCCTTTTACCTTTACTACCTGATGATGAAATTTTTTAAGTATCCAATCCGTTTTCCCTCGTTCCTTTTCCCGGGGCCTTGTCTTCCAGCATAATTTATCAAGCTTGTCCAGTTCGATGGATACCTGAGTTGCTTTTTTTACAGCTTTTACAATACTGATGACACTTTTTCCGCCTGCAAGCTTATTAATTCGTGCCATAAATTCTTTAATATTTCCTTTCGGCATCTCTAATACAATAAAATCCACATTATAGCCAAGGTACTTTAATATTTCCCTTTGTACTTCTCCATAATAGCCAAACCTGCAGGGTCCACAGCCACCTGTAATAACAATGGTATCTGCACCTTTTTCAATGCTTTCAATATAATTTCCAATATTTAATTTCAGCGGCAAACAGGCAAACTCCGGTGCATACTTCGTCCCTATTTCTAGTGTCCTTTTGCTGCACGGAGGCGGCGTTACAAAATCAATATCCAATGTATCAAAAAGTGCTTTAACAACAATACATGTATTACCCATGTGAGGGAATGTTACCTTCATTCTGCTTCCTCCATATAATCATATCGATAAATGCTTCCAAACGTGTATTTACTCCTGCATCCCCTGAATGCTCATCAAGGGTTAACAGGAAAAACGGTATACTGCCTGATTTTCTGACTTTTATTTCAGATAATTCAGCTACAAATGCATCAATCCCACAGCCAAATGACATGATATATATAATACCATCAATTTTCTCATGCTCTATTAAATACAGCACAGAACCAAGGAGCCTTTTCCCAAATGTCCAGAACATTCTTTTGGGTAAAGTCTCTGCCTTATTCTCTATTAACCGGTTGTCGATTTGTTCAGGAGTAATAATCTTTATATTCTGCTTCCTTAGCTTGTTTAACAGATCCATGCTTATGTAGCTGTCATAAATATTATACACATGACCGATAACAGCAATGGTTAAATCGGGTGCTTTAAGTCCGGGACTTCTTTTTCCTTCCAAAATTTCGCCCGGCAGCCTGCCTGATTTTAATAACGACTTATATTGGTAATGAGCCTTTAATGCCTGATTATATGCCGTATTTATTTGATACCTGCTATTGGTGAATAATTTGCCTACAGCAAGAAAGGATTTGTACAGGTTATTGTAATTATTCCGTAGATTGATTTCCACATCAATTATGGGTGGAATGTCTTTAATTGAATACTTTATCATTTCCGGTATTCCGCAAAATTTCGGACATATGTATTCTCCTTTGGAAACGCTTTTAAGCCTTGGTATAAATATATAATCAACCTTATCTTTAAGGTCCAGAACATGACCGTGAAATAATTTTACAGGAAGACAAGCTTCATCCACACAAGCGCTCACCCCCTGATTCAAAATAGTCTTTGTTGTCGGTGCCGATAGCAAAACGTCTACACCCAGTTCATTAAAAAAAGCTTTCCATAGCGGAAAATACTCATAATACATAAGGGCTCTTGGAATCCCCACCTTTACCGGCATTATATCACCGCCTCCGGATTTACTAAGTTTATTATTTATTATTGACGGATTCTTGAATTTTAATAACAAAAAAATAAAAGGCAATGCAAAATGCATCGCCTTTTATTAGTCCGTTATTATTCATCATCTTCTACAAAATCATATTCATCTTCCATATGTGCCTTGAACTCATCAAAGACTTCATTGAGCTCATCATCATCTTCTACAGGAACCAATATATCCTCATTGTCCTCATCCTGAGCAACCTTTAGAATAACAACCTCTGCTTCTTCCTCGTCATCTTCATTGCCTTCAACCGGAAGTAAAATCACATACCGGTTTTCATTCATTTCAATGGTATCCAGATGTTCAAATTCTACTTCCTCACCGTTTTCGTCAATTAGTACAACGATGTCATCTCTCTCTTCAGTCATAATTTTCACCTCATAAATTTATTTTTTTATTTTGAAAATCCATCGTTTTCTTTCTATATTGTATTCCTTATCAATAACTTTATACAATATGCTTTTTGGATTTTCATATAACCATATCATACCATGTTATTTCATAAAACAAAATAATAAATGTACAAATATATGAAATATTTATTGTAGGCTGTCCAGGTATCCTTGCAGAATATAACTTGCAGCCACAGTATCAACTACGTTCTTTCTCTTTTTTCCACGCACATTGGTTTCATTTAAAACCTTATGCGCAGCTACCGTAGTAAGCCTTTCATCCCAGGGAATGATTTCGGTATTTACCTTTTCCTTGAGTTTTTCAATAAAGGATAATGTCAGCTCCCCTCTTGGACCAATGGAACCATTCATGTTTTTTGGAAAGCCAACCACTATTTTTTCAATATGATATTCCTGAACCAATTCTGCAATTCTGCCTATGACATTATCAATGTTTTTACTTTCAATGGTTTCCAGGCCCTGAGCCGTCCATCCCATGGGGTCGCTTACGGCGATACCCACACGGCTGTCGCCATAGTCAATTCCTAATATTCTCATACCTTCTCCTTCTTTTTACACAAGTATACAAGTAGACAGGGTGGTCCGCCCTACCGTTGAACTATTGTTCAGTTTATACAACTTTGATGGCGAAATTTTTGCAGCGACTGCCGCAGTATCCGCATAAAACACATTTTTCCTTATCTACAACTACCTTATTATCTTTTATGAAAAGAGCATTGTGTTTGCATGCGGCAATACAATTTCCGCAAGCCTCACACCAATCTTCAATATGCAATGCCCTGCGCTGTTTCTTCAGCTTATCGGTAATTTCCTTGTCGGTTTCTTTTCCTTCGAAATAGTTTATATTGGCAATGACTTCTTCAATGGATTGCATTCCTAAGGCTATGGAATGGATATAGGGTATTGAGGTAACATAGTCAAGACACTTTTTAACATCCCTTATTAAATTTCCTCCACCCAAAGGCTTCATGGCATATATTCCAATACCTTTGTCATAAGCTCTTTTTACTTCCTTAAGCATTTCATCCAACGTACCATCTACTATGCCTATTCCCGCATAATTTACAATTGGATGAATGACATCAATTCCCTCCATATCGCAAACGGCCCTCACAGCAGCGATGTGATGCATGGAAACTCCTACCGCTCTTATGATACCCTTCTGCTTGCATTCCCACAAATATTCCAGAGCTTCACGATGTCCCCTTAACGTAAGAGCGCTTTCCTGTTCATGAAGCATAAAAATGTCTATAACATCTCTATCCAGCTCTTTTCTTGCCTTTTCCACACTTTTTTGGGCTCCAGCCCTGTCGTATGCATAAGTTTTAGAAGAAACCACAATGTCCTTTTGTGATTTTTTTATGGCTAATGCAATATAAGGATATGTTCTGTATAACTCAGCAGTATCAATAAAATTGACCCCCCGGTCAAACGCCTGTCTCATTACCTCCGCACCCTCTTCAAGCGGAAGGTTTGCCTGAAGAGGACCGACCGTAAGGCCGCCAAAGCATAATCTTGATACTTTAATCCCTGTCTTCCCCAGTTTCCTGTATTCCAACCTTTTTCTCCCCCAATAATAAATAAAGTAGGCTAAATGCCAGAAAAATATTGGCTGTAGCTGCTACTACCACTCCCGAATCATTTACCAATGTACCTACAATACTTGCTACCAATATACAAAACCATGCCAGTGTAAATTCCGGATATTGTAAAAGCAGCCTTTTCAGCAATCCATGCGGCTTTAAAAACAGAATAATTACAACAGCAACCGATACCATCAAAACTTTGCTCCAGATAGTAACACGGAACAGCTTTATATTCATTTCTATTTTCCTTTTTATGATGTTCATGATTGAACTCATACCGTTTACGGAATATGCCTGTATGGCTTTTGCCAAATGGGACGGACTGCCGGAAAAATAAATATCGTAACAGGCAATTCCTCCAACAACCAGGACTATTGAAGCCAATATTGCCAATACGTTTTTTAAGCTTATTTTTTTATTATATATTAACATGAGTGCAAATGCAAATGAACAAACAGCAGTAATGGTTCCTCCTACATTGGCACCAAGAAAAGGCAGGCCGATGATTCCTGTAATAAATACATAGATGATTGCACTCAGCCAGCCTGGCATTTCTTTGGCAAATGCAGGCGGCACGGTACCAAGCAATACCGCAGCAACCAGCACACCCATATATTCATTGCCAATGCCGTAATATCTGGCTCCTATAACCGCATCATACCCCAATATGGAGATTTTGTTCAAACTTTGATTGCAAAGAATGTCTATAATAAGCAGTGCAAAAGTCAACCATGAAATGAAAATGATTTTTTGGCTCCTGTTCCGTATAAATTTATTAATAATCAGCACTACCCCAACATCTATAAGTAAAAGAAATAGGATATAAAGAACCGTATTGAATATATGCAGTAAAGGAACAACCAGCAGTGCTGCCGGAAAAACAAGAACCATTAAAACAATGGTCTGCAAAATATCATTCATTCTATATAACCTGTTTCCCCGGTACAATATAAACATCAATGAAAGAAGCAGCAATGCAATTTGAACGCTTATAAAGGTTTTTAAAATAAAGCTGCGGTTATTGGCATTAAATGCAATAATGCGGTCTAGTTTCAAAAGCTGCTCTATGTTATTAATGCTCTTTTTATATTTTACAGGCTGTCCGGTTACCCGATATGCATTACCGTTAAAAAAATGAATAATACTTGGTGCAATATCAATATTAGCAATTAATCCCTTCCTTCTTGTTGTGTCGGATATTACCAGCCCCGGCTCTATGCCTTTACCGTAAAAAACAACCGGAGTAAGCTTATGCCCACTTTTTGATGCGAGCGAATTGTAAAAGGGTGATAGTATAATTAACAGCGTATTCTCCTTATTGATTGTCTCTGTAATATCCTTTACGAGCTTATCATATTGCAGCAGCAAATGGTTTCTTAAGCTGTTATGGGTTCTTTCCGAATAATTTAAGCTATTATATATAGCAGGAACACCAGCATCAATTACAATAAAACTGCTGTTTTCATATTCCTTTCTGAAGGCTTCCACTAAATTGTAATTTGACTTGCTGACGGACTGTTCCAGGAAGCCGCCGTCTATTTTTCCAAATTTGTCTGCCGCAATCAGTGCAGCCGGCATTGCTTGTTCTTCCGATTCGTTTATAATGCCTATTACGGAAGTTCTCAGACCCATATCATGAAAAAAATTGCCTAACAGACCTACTTCAGGATTATATGTATTCTTCTTATTCATATCCACAAGCTGATTCATACAGGGTATTATAAAATAACCTTCTTCAGCCATTACGGTACATTGTTCATTCAAAGCATCGGCACGGGCACCCCAGCCCAGAGAAGCATATGCCCTTACACTGTCTGTTTTTGCCGCTCCCCTAACGTTCATTATTCCTATGGCACTCTCACTCATTAGGTTCTTTAAAAACGGCATATTTAAAAAGTCTTCCAGGCTTATATAATTCATAATGAAAAGAACAGCTTTTCTATCTTCTTGTTCATTCAGAACCGATTGCACAAATGGGGTTTCTGCACAAACCCAAAAACCCCATTGCGGTGCAACGATAGAAAAGCTGCATAAAAGTATCGTAACCGGTATAATACTATTTATTTTCATTAAGATAGCTGCGTACAAGCTCCTCCAGCAATTCATCTCTTTCTATCCTTCTTATCATACTTCGCGCATTATTATAGCTTGTTATGTAAGTAGGGTCACCGGAAAGTATATAGCCTACAATCTGATTTATAGGGTTATATCCTTTTTCCTTAAGAGCCGCATAAACGCTCATAATAATCTGACGTGCTTCACTGTCTTTTTCATTATCCACCTTAAACATAACCGTTTCATTTATGTTCATGCCTACTCACCTTCCATCTGTATTTATAATACAACATTGCAAGATTAATTATACATAATATATACCACATTGGCAAATTTTAAAACCAACTTAAATTCCGTTTCCTATCTAAGCTGTGCCCCTAGATTAATCTGCAAAGCATTTACAATTTTATTAAATACACTGTTTATGTCCTCGTCTGTCAAGGTCCTGTCTACTGCTCTGAAAACAATAGAGTAGGCAACGCTTTTCATGCCTTCAGGAACTTGTTTTCCTTTATAAACATCAAATAGCTTTAATTCCTCCAATAGCTTCCCTGAATATTTTTTTATAATACTTTCAATATCCTTTACCATCACCTCATCTTTGACAAGCATAGCAATATCTCTTGTTACAGCAGGATATTTAGGCAATTGCTTATACTGTACCTTCCAATTTGCCTTTTCGTAAAGGGTATTGAAATCCATCATCGCTACGTATGCACGGGTACCGATTTCAAAATTCTCAAGTACTTCGGGATGAATTTCACCAAATATACATAGTTCAATATCATCAATACATATTCGTGCAGTTCTTCCCGGATGAAAAGATGGATGATCAATCACCCGCTCAATTGTATACTCCTTAATTCCAACCAGGCTTATAAGCTCTTCAACAATCCCCTTTAAATCATAAAAATCAGTGTTGCCATACATTCCTACTGTTATAACCTTCTTTTCCTCAGGAAGCTCCTGAACAGGCAGTGATTTTGGTATATATACTGCGCCAAGTTCAAATAAAGCAACACTTTCAATACGATGATTGTAATTCCTTGACATTACTTCAAGCATAGACGGCAAGGTAGTGGTTCTCATTATACTGTTTTCTTCTCCCAGAGGATTGGTAATAGTAACCGCATTTCTTAATCCACTGTCCGCAGGCAAGTTAAGATCATCAAATACCTTCGGGCCGGTAAAAGAATATGTGATTACTTCAGACAACCCCTGTCCTACTAAACAATCCTTTACTTTTGATTCAAGCATCTGTTTCCTTGTCCGTCTGCCCTGAGTAGCCTCACCGGACAAAAGAGTAGATGGTATATTATTATATCCATATATACGAGCTATTTCTTCTGCAATATCCGCTTCCACTTCTATATCAGGTCTGAAGCTTGGGACAGTAATCATCATACTCTCGCTGTCAACTTCAAATTCAAGCCTTTCAAGGATATCAACCATATCTTCCGTCTTTATATTGGTACCAAGAAAAGCATTAATCTTTTCAGGACGAAGTAGAATCTGTACAGGTTTTTTATTGCTGTTATCAATATCAATAAATCCTCCTACAACCTCGCCGGCTCCCAACTGAACAATCAATTGGCATGCCCTGTCCAACGCTTTCCTGACATTTTCTGCATCTAATCCTTTTTCATATCTTGATGAGGCCTCTGTCCTCATTCCCAGCTTTTTAGCCGTCAATCTTACTGAACTTCCAAAAAAGTTTGCAGACTCAAATAATATGGTATTGGTATCAGCACTGATTTCTGAATTGGCTCCTCCCATAACTCCTGCAACCGCAACTGGCTTTTCCGCATCTGCTATTACCAGCATACTGCTGTCAAGCTCGCGTTCTTGTTCATCAAGAGTTTGAATTATCTCTCCATCCTTTGCCCTTCTTACGATAACCTTATTTCCGGAAAGATTTCTCAAATCAAAAGCGTGCATTGGCTGACCATATTCCAGCATTACGTAATTTGTAATATCAACTATATTATTAATGGGTCTTATACCGCAAGCAATCAACCGCTCTCTCATCCATCGCGGTGATGATTCAATCTTAACATTTTTTACAACTCTGGCCGCATATCTGGGACATAATTCAGGCTCCAATACCTCAATGGAAATATAGTCATTAATGCTTCCATCTGCTTCTTTTACTGTTACTTCGGGATATACCATTCTTTTGTCAAAGATTGCGGCAGTTTCCCGTGCGAGTCCGATTACACTCAGACAGTCAGGTCTGTTTGAGGTAATCTCAAACTCAATGACATTTTCGTTTAATCCAAGTACTTCCCGGATATCCTGTCCCAAAGGAGGCTCTCCTTCAAGTATTAGTATGCCATCCTCAGGCGCATTTGGATAATCATCTTTTGTAAGCCCTAATTCATTAATAGAGCACATCATTCCATTTGACTCCAGACCTCTGAGCTTGCTCTTCTTTATGGTTATACCTCCCGGCAGCTTTGAACCGTGTCTTGCCACAGGTACATAATCACCAACTTTAATGTTTTTGGCACCGGTAATAATTTGTACCTGCTCACTGCCGAAATCAACCTGGCAAACCTGAAGGCTGTCCGCATTAGGGTGTTTTTCCACAGAAAGAATCTTCCCGACTACCACATTTTGAATTTCGTCCCCTGTTTTTTCGATTCCCTCCACCTTTGAGCCTGACATTGTCATTCCGGCTGCATACTCTTCAGGAGTAATATCTATATCAACATAATCATTTAACCAACTCATTGGAACTTTCATTGAAATATCTCCTTTCCCATTCTGATATTAACTATATGACGGAATTTATGTCCTTTCATTCATTAAAATTGTTTTAAAAATCTCATATCGTTTTCGAAAAACAGCCGCAAATCATCAATATCGAATCTCCTCATAACGATTCTTTCAAGGCCTATACCAAAAGCAAAACCGCTGTATTCTTCCGGATCAATTCCACAAATCTTTAGTACCTTTGGATGTACCATACCTGCTCCAAGTATCTCAATCCACCCTTCATCCTTACAAATTCTGCAGCCGGTTCCGCCGCAAGAAAAACATGAAATATCTACTTCGGCACTTGGTTCGGTAAATGGAAAGTGGTGCGGTCTGAACCTTACCTTAACGTCTTCACCGTATAATCTTTTTACAAACACTTCAAGCGTTCCCTTCAAATCCCCCATTGTAACATTCTTATCAACTACAAGACCTTCTATTTGATGGAAAACTGGTGAATGTGTAGCATCAACTGCATCGGACCTGTATACCCGCCCCGGAGCTATGATACGAATAGGAGGCCTGGTATTTTCCATGACTCTTATCTGCACAGGAGATGTTTGTGTTCTGAGTAATATATTTTCGTTAATATAAAAGGTATCCTGTGTGTCTCTTGCCGGATGGTTTTTTGGGATATTTAAAGCCTCAAAGTTATAATAGTCCAGTTCTACTTCCGGTCCTTCCGCAATTTCAAATCCCATACCGATAAAAATATCGATCAGCTCATCCAGAACCTGAGTCAATGGATGTTTTTTCCCGCGCGCTCTCCTTCTGCCGGGCATACTTATATCGATCACTTCTTTTTTAAGCTTCTCCTGCTGTTCTTGTTCTAAAATAACCTTTTTTACGTTTTCTAATCTTTCTTCAATGTAAGTTCTTATTTCATTGGCCATTTGACCGATTATGGGTCTTTCTTCTGCAGCCAAAGCACCCATTCCTCTTAATACCGAAGTCAGTTTTCCTTTTTTACCAAGATATTCTATCCTTATGTTTTCCAACGCACTTATTGAATCAATGGAATTAATGGCTTTTTCTACTTCTGCCCTAATATTGTTGAGTTGCTCTTTCATATTAAAACTCCTTTCATTTATATATCATTCCGGTAATTACAAAACACCATTAATATGTCATTGCTATGCAAAAAAGCCTTCGTCCCAAAAATAGGGACGAAGGCTTTTTTCCGCGGTACCACCCTGATTTTTATCATACAGGCACAATAACTGCATGATAAACACTCTTAACCATAACGGCAATGCCGGTATTGCCTACTTGAATTGAATATATACCCCTCTCTTTCAGCAATACAGTTCCGGAGCGAACTTCAACTGTCCTTTAACAGAAAGCACTTCCAGCCGATGATACTTTCTCTCTTGTGTCAAGTAACAGCCTACTCTTCTCCTTCATTACTTTTTGAATATCAATTTTGTTGTATTATAGCATATACTCCGAAATATAGCAAGGGGTATTTGATTGTATTTTATTGAACACTTTCATTTAATGCTTTTATAATTGCCGTAGCAATAGCTTCAGCAGTCTTCTGCCTGAATGCATCATCCATTAGATTCCTTCTGTCATCAGGGTTTGTTACAAAAGCAACCTCTACTATAACAGCCGGCATATTTGTCTTGTTGATTACCACCATTTTTGAACCATCACGAATTCCCAAATCTTTTGTATTAATTTTACCCACCAGTTCTTCCAGGATTAGCTCAGCCAGTCTGGTACTTGAAATATTATACTGCGGATTTGCCTCACCGGGATAGCACAAAACCATAGTACCATTAACACTGGAATTTTCCATAGCATTATTATGTATGCTTACAAATAATGCGGCATTCCTTTCATTTGCAAGTACAGGCCTGTCATACAAACCAACCGTCGAATCATCCGTACGGGTCATAAAATATTTAACTCCGGCACTTTCAAGCAGCTTTGCTACCTTTAATGAAATATCCAGATTGGCATCCTTCTCATATAATTCAATTAGACCGCTTTCATTCTTTCCAAGTGCACCTGGGTCGGTACCTCCATGTCCGGGATCAATTACGACCAGTTTATCTTTCGCTGCAGGATTAAGCGAAACACTAAGCCCGGTAATTATATCAGTTCCTGAATATACATCATCGCTGACGCTTTTGGTTTTACATTCAAAATCAATAAAAATCTGATTTCCGTTCTTTGATTTACTGATCCTATATTTCGCCCATTTCTTCATATCAACAACAACTCTTGTTACATTTGGGTTAAGCTTATGCTGAGCGGCTCTTACCCTGTATATGTTGCTGTCAGGCAGCAATAGACTGTCTTGCTTTGCATTCAGAACGGCATTGCTGATATCCAATACCAACCGTGGAGAATTGTCAAGCTCCATGGACTGGTATTCCTCAATTTCAGAATCAGCTGAAATAATTACTCTTAATTCAGTATCCTCTGCTATGTATTTTATCTCGAATATGGATATATCTCTCAATTCCTGATTTACAACATTGTCTATTGTAATAATTCTTTCTTTTTCTATCCACTCAACCTTCATCCCAAGAGTTTCTGCAACAAAACGTACGGGAATCATTGTTCTTGAATTGATAATTTTGGGTGGAATCTCCATAGTATATTTTCTGCCGTTTACTATAGCTATAGGGTCATCAATGTTCAATATGATATTAATGTTGCGCATATTAATACCTACCTGGGACCTGGCTGCATCCCAAGTGACATTAGCCCCAAGCTTTTCGAACACAGTCCTTGCAGGAACAACAGAACGATTCTGAAAAATTAAAGGTGGAACATCTGTTTCAATTTTCTCGCCATTTACCTGAATATATGTATCCGGAACATCATACTCATGCCATGCTCCGTCATAAAAATATTTTTTTGGTTGATTTCCGATATTTTGTGCTGATACCGGAATATTAATGATAAAAAACAATAAACAACACAAAGAAAATATGACCCTCTTCAGCATAATACACCTCTCAATAAATTCGGCATATTATTTTTATTCGACAAAATGGCATTATTTCCTTCATATATTTTAAATTGTAAAGAGATTGTAAAAAAATCTTTCTTAAAAAATGTTCTATTCGTTTTAAAAACACAAAAAGACGCTTAAGAGCGTCTTTCTTTACTTATTTCACTTATTTCTTATATCATTTTTAAACCCTTCAATATCTTCAAAATAGCTGCCATAATGCCTACTGTATGTGGTATGTTCATTATCAAGGTAATGAATATTTGCTTTTATACGTACCACATGATTGTTTTTATCATGTTCAATTTGAATATCGGACGGTTTACCGTCATCATTTCGGTTTTCCAGATAATAAGTCAAAAACTCTGATGCAATCTCATTGGTATACTGATCATATATTGCCTCATATTCTTTTTCAGGTATCTCCAAAATGACCTTATGCATGCCGTTATCAACGCTTCTTGTTTCCAATACACTGTTTAGCATGTAATCACCAACTCCTTTAACATTATTCTTTGTTAAATGGAGTTGATTTATTATTTTTTCTTGACTAATTCATTACAGTATGTTTCCATACGCTTGTTTCGAACTAAAGAATAAAGATACCAAAATATTCATTTCGGTATCTTTACCTCTTGCTGTTCATTAATTATTCATGATCATGGTCATGCTCGCAATCACATTCAAATTCAACTTCAATCGTTTCTTTACAATTCGGACATACGATTTCTTCATCATCATCAAGCATATCGTCATCAATATATACTGTTTCATGACAATTAGGACATTCAATCTCATAGAAATCTACATCATCATCGTCATAATCTTCATCATCATAATCATCATAATCATAATTATCATCATCTTCATAATATTCACTTTCGAGCTGTGCAAGGTCTTCATCAATATTCTCAACCTGCTCGCTTAATTGCATCTGAGAATCCTCAATGTCCGCAATTGCTTCAGAAAAATCTCCGAGTACATCAATGATATTCTTAATGAGCTTTCCTTCATTTGAATTTTCATCAATTTTCATGCCCTCAGCAAGACCCTTTAAGTATGCTACCCTTTCACTTAGGTACTCCATGCCAATTCCTCCTTTGTTGTTATTAACCAATTGTTATTATCTCCATTATACTCTTTCCATATACTCCCCGGTTCTTGTATCCACTCTAATAATATCTCCCTGGTTAATAAACAACGGAACATTAATTGTAGCACCTGTCTCAAGTGTAGCAGGCTTAGTAGCGCCTGTTGCAGTATCACCCTTGAATCCGGGTTCCGTATGAGTTACTTCCAATTCAACAAAGGTAGGTGGTTCTACGCCGAACACGGAGCCTTTATAAGAAAGAATCTTGACAATCATATTTTCCTTAACGAATTTAAGTGCATCACCAAGCTGACTTTCATTTAACGGCAATTGTTCATAGGTTTCCTGGTCCATGAAATAGTATAAACCGCCGTCATTATACAAATACTGCATGTCTTTACGATCAATATGTGCTTTCGGCATTTTTTCTGTTGGTCTGAATGTTTTTTCAACAACCCCGCCTGTAATTACATTTTTCAACTTTGTTCTTACAAAGGCTGCACCTTTTCCAGGCTTAACATGTTGAAATTCAATTACCTGATATACATTACCTTCCATCTCGAAAGTAATACCATTTCTAAATTCTCCTGCAGATATCATTAATTAATCCCTCCGTCTTCAAATTGAATGACATATTCGTAATTTTCTTTTTATTATTAATTATTACTTGAAACATATGCACTTATATTTATATAGTTTAATAGAAAAAACGCTAAAATTCAAGGATAAATTTACTAAAACAATTATTATTTATTCAAATACATAAGTAATGCATTCAATCCTAAAATATAACCGTCACTTCCAAATCCGCTTATTTGTCCTATGCATACGGCGGCTGTAACACTTTTTGAACGGAATTCTTCTCTGGCATGAATATTTGACAGATGAACCTCAACAGCCGGAATATTGACACCTTTTAAAGCATCTCTTATAGCTATGCTGTAGTGAGTTAAAGCACCCGGATTAATTAATATACCATCAAAATTATCAATTGCCGAATGTATCTTATCAATAATTTCTCCTTCATGATTGGACTGGAATATTTCTATTTGAACATTTAGCTTCTCTGCTTCGAATTTGATTCTTTTATTAATGCTTTCAAAGGTTTCAATGCCATAAATATCTTTTTCCCTAATACCAAGCAGGTTGAGATTTGGTCCATGTATAACCAGTATCTTTGCTGCGCTGCTCACTTTTGAGATTCCACCTTCCTATATATATTTTTTAAAGAAAGAGCATCCTCTGCCATGGTTCCGCGTGATTCGCAAATCACAACGGGACTTAATTCTCTTTCTACTAAAATCTCTGCTATTGGGTCAAACTCAGGTCCATACTCCGTATCTGCAAAAATCCGATGCCGTTTTTCTCCTCCTTCGGTAAATTCAATACGGCTGAAATGAATATGAATAGAATGCAATCTCTCCCTGCCAAGAGAATTTTCAATCGTATCAAATATCCTTTCAAAATCCTCTTTTTGGTTAAGGCACCCCATACCTCTGGCATGCAGGTGTCCAAAATCAATAGTAGGTATCAGTCTTTCGTCAAGTTTGCATAACTCCATTATTTCTTCCAAAGTACCAAGTTGATTCATCTTTCCTAAGGTTTCAGGACAAATACGGATATCCCCCAAACCCATTTCATCAGCCTGCTTTACAGCTTTCATCAGAGTATCCTTAGCCAGCCTCATAGCTTCCTTTCGGCTTATTTTAGAGCATGCCCCCGGATGTACCACAATTCTTTGTGCGCCCATCCACCGGGCTGCCATCATTGTATCAATAATTTATTTGATACTGTTTTTCCTTTTTTCTTCCTCAATGCTTGCGAGACTTATATAATAAGGCGCATGTATGCTGATTGTTATATGATGTTCCCTGGCTTTTTCTCCAAGCTGTGTTGCTTTTTTTTCCGTTATATTTACACCTTTACTGCATTGATATTCATACGCATCAAGTCCCATTTTCTCCAACCAGCCCGGCATTTGCAGTGACGATTTGTTGCCTTGCTCATAAAAGGAGTCTGAATTTCCTGATGGACCAAATTTTGCCGTCATACTATTCTCCTCTCAAAAAATAGTTCCAGGAATAGTATTCGTAAAAACAAATTATCTAATGACTATTTATACGGATTTATATATTTCAGCTATCATATCGACAGCCTTTTCAACAGATACATTTGACACATCAACTTTATAGTCATAATTCATATAGTAATTCTTTCTTTGCTCCAGCATATTCATAATATGTTCCCTCAAATTGCTCTTTTTTAACAACGGTCTGCCGGTATCACCCGATACATTTCTTATAATCGCATCTACATTAGATTCTAAATAAACTATCATTCCATTTTTACGGAGGTTGTCCATATTCGTTCTGTTTAAAACCACACCGCCTCCTGTGGCTATGACACAATTTGAATACTTCGATATTTCCTCTATTACGGCACTTTCAATCCTGCGGAATTCAGCCTCGCCTTTTTGGGCAAAAATCTCACTAATCGTCATATTCTCCATATCTTCTATCCTTTTATCGGTATCAACAAAATCCATGTTTAGCTTACAGGATAGCCTTTTGCCTATGGTTGATTTTCCCGTACCCATAAATCCGGTAAGCACAATATTCCATTTTTTCCTCATCAATATAATCATTCCTTGAATACTGTTTATTTGGTCTTATGAAAGCAATTTCAATAAAATGGAACGCATAATATGCGTTCCCGGACTAAAATCCTATAAATTAGCAACACTCTTTAGTGCTTCCTGTACCTGCACTTTATCAAACGGCTTCGTTATAAAGTCTTTTGCGCCATTTTTTATTGCCTGAATAATCATACTCTTTTGATTTACAGCCGTACACATAATAATTTTTGTCTTAGGAAGTATTTGTAAAACCTCTTTTACTACTGAAATTCCATCCATATCAGGCATTGTAATATCCATAGTAACTATGTCTGGTTTCAATCGTTTTACCTGTTCTATTGCCTGATGCCCGTTAATTGCTTCACCTACTACGGTAAAGCCTTCTGTTTCTTCGATCATTTTTTTTAGTATAGTTCTCATAAATGAGGCATCATCGACAATTAATACAGAAAGAGTTTTCTTGCTTGCTTTAGCACTATCTGCCAATGCTGTTCCAACCATACTGTCTGGTTTGGTTTCATCAACAGAAATAGCATTCGTCTCTGTTGTAACTGCAGCTTCTTCAGCAAGCTTTTCTTTCTGCCTTTCTCTCATCAGCATTGCATCTGCTTCAAACTGCAAATGGATAACTCTCTTATAAGCAGCTTTCAATAATGACAAATCATTCGGGTCAATCATTTCCTTTTGTTCTTTCGGCAGGTTTTCAATTTTGTCCATCAGCTTATTAATTTCATCTTTATAATCCAATGTAATGCTATCTTGTTTTGGAAGTGCCCTGATTAAACTTTCTATTTCTTTCACTTCTTCAGCAGCTGACTTCATTTTTTCCAGCTTATCAATCAGCGCATTCAGTTTCTTAACATTATCCTGATTTACAAAAGCTTTTTGTGATTCGGTCAAAGCATCATAAACCTGCTTTACACGATTGACCTCCTGAATTTTATCCAATGTTATATCAGATAATGAAGGCAAAGCATTTATGTACCCTTCTATGACAGAAGCAGTTTCGATATCGGATTGAATGGCCAATATTTTCTTTTCAGCCTTTTTCAGCTTGTCCAAATCCTTTAAATCCACCAATGCTTTTACACTATCCGACATATTGTCATAAATTGCCATATATTCCTCAATAATCGCTTTTAAAGATAAATCAATTCTATCGATATCCGGAAGACTTTTTACTTTATTCATAAATGCTTCTGCTGCATCTGTAGCTTCCTGCAGCTTAAGCATATGATTGACAGCTTCACCAAGCTTATTGATTAGGTCAGGAGAAACCATTTCACGCTGTGCTTTTGTCAAGGAATCAAAGCTTGACTTTATCCTGTTAACTTCATCTTTATGAGCAAGTGTAAGGCTCCCCGGAGATCCAAGCTTATTGATGGATTCCTCCACCTTTGATACAATATCCGCATTTCTTTGAAGCTGCTCAACTTTTTTAACTGCAGCATTAAAGTTAATAATCTTAGCCTGCGGAATCAATGCTCTTTTTTCCTTACTTAACTTATCAAGAGCTGCTTTAACATTATATATATCTGCTTTATCATCCAAAGTAACCTCTTCCGCGGAAGGAATCTGGTCCATTGCCGCCTCAACAGCCATTGCCGCTTCAACATCTTCCATAAGCTGATTAATTCTTGATACCGCAGCTTCCAGTTTGGTTATCTTTGGCTGTGCAATTAAAAGCCTTTGGGGTTCCGTAAGGGCATCATATAATGCCTTTGCCTCATTTACAGCCGCTTTATCGGATAAAGCAATGCTTGACAATGGCTTCAAAGCATCAATAGCTGCTTCTACAGCAGTCGCCGCATCGAAGTCACGCTGTAATTCGGCGATTTTATTAATGGATTCATTAAGCTTCTTAACCTTTCTTTCAGGAATAAGGGTCTTCACATCGGGTGTCAGCATGTCAAAGGATGACTTTACATCATTAACAACATCTTTATCCTTAAGCGTCAGACTGCCTACAGAAGGTAATTCATCAATCTTCTTTTCCACAGCCAGAGCCGCATCTTTTTGCAATTTGACGATCTTTTCCATAACCGTATCAAGCTTGCTGCTCTCCTGAACGGAATTTTCATCCGGCTCCTTAACAGTCTGCTCTACCTGTTTATTGAACTGATTATCATCAATGTGATATCTCTTTTTTATATCATCAAATTCCTTGATTAAATCATTCATTCTTTCTTCATTTTTGTTATCGGTATGCTTAGTATCAATGGAAGCATTGTCTGCGTGATTGTAAATTATACCGTCAGATTCTTTATGATCCACAGTAATATTATTGTTCATATCTCTATTTTTTGTTTCCTCTTTTACTTCTTGGTACTGGAAATCAGGAAGAAAAATAACTTGCTCCTTTTTTTCTTCTATTCTCTTTTGTTTCCTGCGAATTCCAAATAATCTAAGTATAAATTCCCAGATTTTAGACATATGCTGTCCACTCCTTATGATTTGATTTCTTGAATAGATATATTGTTTTATATATTGCAACAATTCGTAATACCATTCCGTTTTTTAATATTAATATTCTACATCAGAATGTAATTTCCTTCTATAAAAACAAAATCTTTATCATAGATTGTAAAATTAACTGAATAAAGCTTAATAAGGGAACCTTTATCAGGTTCCCTATGAATGTATTGCATAATTCGTATTTTATATTAGAGTAAACCAGGTAAAGCAACTATATTAATATTCAGAGGTTCTATTGTATTGCAATCATACTCTTCTGTATCAGGCTGACTTGCAAAGTGTATGGAATGAATACCTAACTTATAACCTATAGGATCCCCATCCGCCTTTTTAGGTTCATCTACTCCATCTCCGACATTTACAGCCACATATATAGTATATGTACCTGCTGCCTGACCTGCAGGTAGGATAATAATATTTTCCTCTTCTTCATCGATTCTATATTCAATATCGCTCGTTACAGGTTCACCGTTGACTTTAATTGATTTCAGATATTCCAGTGAAAGTGTATCAACAATACTGCCGTCCTTTTCCAGGTTTACTAATATCCTTAAATCATCAGGGAGCTCTCTGTTTAACGTTAAATCTATCTTGACATATACAGAGCCATTCTTAATAGACTGTATCGTTGAACCATCTGATTCACTGGCTAAAACAACACTGCCTTTTTCAATAATTTCACCGCTAAGAACAATTTTTACTTCTCCTATAGGCTGGTCATAAGACAACGCTACATTATATGTTTTAACCACACCGGCTTCATAGAATCCATCCGGTATTGTTAGTGATACCATATAGGTTCCTGAAGATTTATCGGATAATGTATAGATACCCGTACTGCCTGTTACACAATTGTTAACTGTTCCATTCTCTTCTTTAATGGTAAATGGTATATTTTCAACTCCTCTTCCTTTACTGTCAAGAATCTCCACGTCAATCTTACCGGATTTTACATGAATCAGATAGCTGGATTCGCTGATTTTTGTTTCGGATACGCTTCCTGCCACAACATCGTAGGTCAGGACATTCTTAACCGTAAAACTACCTACTTTTTTCGTTTTAAGCTGCAGTGACTTGCTTGAATCCAAACTCAGACTTCCTGTAATTTTTCCTTCGCTCGCAGACCAGTCATTGCTATTTATTACTTCAAATGCCGTACCGTCAACATTTCCTTTGCTGTCAATCACTGTAGACTCTAATTGAATATTTTCAATTCTGTTTCCGCTTGTCATATTATCTACCGAAAGATTAAGTGAAATATTGGCAACATCTCCAAGCAGATAGCCAGGCTTCAAATTCGATGACATATCCAGCAATGCCGATGTCAAATCTACCGTAGGCAGTGATACACGGTAAACAGTAACTTCCTTATATGCTTTTGCATCCGATGAATCAAATACATGAACCTTGATTTTGAAGCTGTCTCCCCAGCTGTCATCAATGTCCGTAATGGTTACTTCCTTTTCCTTGCCGCTCTCAAGAAGCTTACTTGCAGCATCAATATGGAGATAATCCAGCTTTATATAATCTCCCGTACAATTTTTTTGTATATATATATCCGAATTCAAATACTTGTCCGCTTCGTCAATATCAATTGCCCTGTATGAGAAGGTCAGTTGCGTCTTATTCTTTGATATATTATGTCCGTCTGTAATACCATACAGTTCAAGTGTCGGAGCATGATTTGCGCCTCTTGAAGCCTTAATCATTGTATTAACAAACATCATCTGCTCTTCAAGAGCTGTAGGATCAGAATGCCCCGTACCTGAATAGGTTAAATTACCTTTTGAATAGGTATAATAATCATTGCGCCCGTCCAAATGTTTATTGCCGTTTCCCTTTAAAGTATACCAGGGAATTACCTCTTCATCTTCAAGGTCTAACTGGAACCACTGATGATGCGTATTGGCAACAGTGATATCTTTGTCGTTCAGATAAAAAGGATATTGGTTAATCAGTCCGATATTTAACGGATACGCCGTTGTTGTCGTATTGTTGGCACCTGAACCGTAATCCAACAGCTTATCGGTAAAACCATAAGACATCATGCCAGGATCAGGCATTGGGTCGCTCATATATATATTCTGGCCGAACAAATCACGGAAACGACCAGCCCATACATCCCAGTTAGGCATATGGGTACGGAATATGATGGTATCGTGTGTAAGCATGACACTCTGACCGGTCCTGACAAAGTCCTCAATTTCGCCAATTGCGGCAGGATTCTTTGCAAATGCTTCGGAAGCAGGTGTCCCTATACTGTCTTTAAATCCGACAATCAACATATCATAATTACCGTTTAACTTTGTAGGCTTTCCATTTACCGCATTTGGATAATTTTTAACATATTCATCAAAGGTTATACTGGTTATGTTTATCTTATACTCTCCATCTCTTTCAAGAAGACTGGTATATTTCTTGCCGTTAATTTCGTATGATTTTGTTGACAATGTACTTAAATCAAATGATTTTGCCTCCGGCTTTAACTGAAGCACACGTACACTTAACTCTTCACCTTTGAATGCCGTAGAACCGACAACATAGCTCTTTGTACCTGTTTTCTTGTTGGTTATCTCTATCTTCCATGGTACAAGCCCTGTAAAGTTCTCTGAAACACGATAGTTCAGCGTATAATCTTCACCGCTTAGCTTATTCATTAATGCATTGGCATATGATTCCTTAAATACTCCGTCACCGTTGGTATCGATATATAATTTGAAATCCATAGGAGAGTTTTCATCGTTATAGGCATCGAATTTAAACTGAAGCACCTTCTCCTTTTGCATACTGTTTTCCGAACCATTATATTGAACAGGCAATTCATCAAAATACACTTTTGGACGCTTATTGCTGTTCGCATACCATTGAGCAATATTTTCACGATTTATATTATTGGTGACGTGTACGTTATTTGTATTTCTCACACCGTTGAAATTTTTGTATAATTTTGTGCTGCTGTCGCTGAATACATTAGAATGAAATATTGCCAATTGACCGGAATTGATAAACTCCAACAGCTTCTGAGCTTTCAGGTTCGTAATATCATTGGCAGAATAATACTCGATTATACCTGCACTTCCATTAGAAAGCCTTGTTGTACTATTGGAAGTACCTACCTGTTGAGGGAGCTTACTTGCAGCTTTACCTTTTGAATAATAACTGCCGTTGTTTACACCAATATAGACAATATCATATTTTCCGTTAATATCATCAATACTGCTTATAAATTGTGACATAGGCATTTGAACAATATTAATTTTGTTTACACCCGATATACCGCTAAATAAGGATTTATTCAACTCATAGCTTTCACCCGGCTGTATCTCTAAAATATTTAATTCTACTTCTCTGTTATTTGTATTACCTTCTTTTTCACTGCTATTATTCCCATCGTTATCTCCTTCATTATTTTCATCAACAGGCTGCTGCTCGTCCCTATAAGTTTCATAAAGCATGATTTCTCTTACTATGACTTGATGCTTTTTGCCGTTTTTTGCAGGCACACAAAATTTGATTTTCGTAGTTTTTACAGGAGCAAACGGAAGAAGAACTTCTTGTTTGGTATTATTACTTACAGACGTGCCGGGAATATCATACCAATTTTCATACTGAGTCCGACCCTTAACGGTTATTACACAATATTGCAACTTAAAATCAGTTACAACATTTCCACTTCCATCCCCTGTATAAATTTTTGCAGCTGAAACAGTCCTTTCACTCCCAAGGTCAATTGTTGCCGAGTGTTCACTATTGCTGTTTTTACTCTTCCAATAGGTATCCGTCTTTCCATCGGTAATATTAGCACCTTTTCCGGAACTTACATCACTTACCTGGACAGCTTTGCCTAATGCTATGTTGGTATTCTCGGCAAAAACAGTCGCAGGCGTCATCATACCAATTAACATCAGGGCAGTCAATAGCAATGACCATATTCTTTCTTTCCTTTTCATTACATTTTCCCCCTTATCATCTTACATTCCAGTTACTGACTATTATTTAAACAGTAGTAATTCGTTTTTAACCGTTAAATAGCGTCCATCAGAATCAACCTCCGATTTTTAATTACCGCCTTCAAGCTTTTAATTCCTAAAATATATCTCGTTTTCTACAGTAATGGAGGCTTGTCCTTTTTTTGCCGAAATTGATATATGAATACCTCTGCAATCCTCAAAATTTGTTCCGTCAGGCAATGGTTTCAGCCTAAAATCCGTAATATAATACGCAAACTGAGTATTTGCAAGTGATAATGATTTATAGCCATAGAACATTGCCGGTTTTGTTTTATCATGCCTGAAGAATATAACAGCTTCATCACTTGGCGGTGGTGCATTTTTACTGTTATCTAATTTTACCCATGATATACTATATTCTCCATCTTTTCCTATTATAGCATCCTCATCGGAAAATTCAATATCCAATATACCGCTTGTACCAATAACCTTGTCAACAAACTGATTCATTGCTGATTGGGCATGATACTGTACATCAAACTGATCTTCCGAACGATGAAAGCTTTTAATATTATAAATCATAAAGGAAGACACGGCAGTAATTACCATTCCGGTTATTGCTATTGAGATTATTAATTCAATTAATGTAAAACCTCTGCTGGATTTAATATATTTTGTCATACAATAACACTCTCCCGCTGCCCGGTACAATGGTAATGTTCATTTTACGGCCGGTTTTTGTATTTTTTACAGTGATTGTATTCCCTTTTCCTAAAATCTGCCCGTCATAACCGAAGGATATTTCCCTTCCGCCTTCTGCCGTCCAGTATATCTCGTAGTTCTGCTTGTATACCACCTGTTTTTGTACATTCGTATTGTTTTTTATAATATATCCGTTATAATTCAAATATATTGTATCAATGACCCCGGTTGTCATGCTTTTCTGCCTGATGTTGATTATATCATTGCTCAGCTGCCGGGCATAGAATCGAAGTGTGTGATTCCCACTGAATGAATGTCCATATACTGCCATTGACAAAATGATGCCTATGACAGCTAATACTATAATTAGTTCAATAAGAGTAAATCCTTTTTTGACTGAAAATGTGCCCAATCAGGCCCACTCCTTATCTTTCTCTTTTCCATGAGGTCATATGGACATATTTTATTCCGGGGTTTTGGTAGGAATCCACATATTCTTCGTTACTAACATCCTTATCCGGTATTTCCACCGTAGATGCAAGCAGTATATTTATTCTTTGATTCAATCCGTCCTGTACAAAGCAGTCCCCAATCCCTTCGGTACTGGTATCCATAATATCGGAGTACACTTTATTGATCACATAATTTTTATCTTCATTGGTGAGGTCATATGGATCATAGTCATTTTCAATGATTACGTCAGTATTACTGCCTGCAATATATATGCTTCCTTCGGTAATGATTGTTCCCTTGAAGTTCACTTTTCCCATAATATATATATCACCTTGAGTTACAATAATTCCTCTGGCATTGCCGTTATTAGGCAGCTTTATTACCGTACCTTTAGCATTGCTGCTGCTTGCACCATCACCTAATAATGTAATTGTGCCGTCTCCGCCTTTGTAAAAAATTTCATTTCCTTCTATGAGCAAATCTTTTTCTATATCTTTGCTGAAATCAAATCTTTCCGCTATTGTTAAATGCTCATCCAAAATTTCGTCATCACTGTCAGTGATCTCAGGAATGGGTACGGTAAACTCGGGATCACCCATTCTATTGATAAAATATTTATACTGTCTCCCAAAACTTCTTAAAGCAGGCAGGCTGTCAAGATAAGCATGTTTGTCATTAAATATCTTTGTTTCACCATTTTTATCCTTCCCAATATATGCCCCCGTGGAATATACTACCCGATCTGCAGTAAGCTCTATGCCATTGGTTCTTATATTTTTTATGCTTCCTTCTCCGCTTTTTAACTTATTATAAGAATATATCAAAAGATACCCTTTGTCTTTTGCCATCATTATTTGGTTCGTTTTCGGATATTCTTCGTTTTCTATGACATTCCCTTGCTGGTCATATTTGTTCACTTTCTTAAACTCCGTTGCAATGGTAAAAGGAGATAATGTGGTAAGCTCAATATTATCGGGGTCATACAACTCTGCATGTCTCAAATAGCTTCCATCGGTTTTATCAATTTCATATATATCATCCACTTTAAGATCAAGAGGCCTTACATACGCTACATAGTTTCCCTTGATAGAAATACTTTCTCCGGTTTGATAATCAATATCAATATCAGGATTGTTATCGTCAATATACGATGTACCAGCAATGATAATCCCTTCGGGTATCTCATAATCACTGCCTGAACCTGCAGGAGCATTGGCATATCTTGTATCAACCGATGCTTTTTCGCCTGTAATTTTAATAAATGACTTCTTGCCTAAATAATCATTTATAAAACCAATGATTCCTCTTCCTTCCAAATCATACTCGTTGGGATCATTAATCATGATAGCACTGCTTTCACTATGATAACTTCCGTCTGAAAATCCAAAATAGCTGCCGAAAACCTTTATTGTAGAGTTATATCCGCCCAATTCCATATCATCTTTAACAAAAACATTGAACTTTTTGCCCTTCTCCCCCTCGACGCCAACTGTTATATTGGAATTAACGGAGCCAAAGGGTATTGTCATATTATTACAGTATACACTTCCATTTAACTGGATATTTGCATTGTCTGAAGCAGTATCACACTGTGAGGAAATATTTTCTCCGGTTATTGCAGCTCCATTCACTGTCAAATCTCCGCTTTTGACTATTATACCTCCCCCGGTATTCCCCTTTGCATAAATATCGCCATTTATAACTGCCTTGCTTCCTTTCTCTAATACAATATCTCCTTCGGCAATCAATGCTTTTGAAAAAAGCACATTATTTTTCATCTTAATCGTGCTGGTTGTTACATAATAGGGGGAATCATAGGAATCAGGAACTTCAATTTCAAATTTGGCACTGACGCTTTTTATCACATTATTAACCTCAACCCTCGACCGTATTTCCAATTCCATATTTGTATCATTATTATCGGCTAAATTGAAAGGCTTTATGATCTTCGCGTCAATACTTGTGACATTCTTGTTTAAATCCTCGTAGTTATTGGTATCCTCAAGCATTTCCTCCAGAACATACATTGACCCATCGGGAACTTTCTCGTTTAAAAGCTCTTTATATTTCTTTTTATATACTTTGTCAAACTTTTCTTTTATCATATCTTCTTTGACCATTCCTACATAAGCATCTGAAGGCAGTGTCTCATCTTCCTGATAGAAAAAATCCTTATATTCCTCATCATCTCTATTGTCCATAATATTTTCAATTTCTGTATCTGCTTCTTCTTTTGCTTTTGTCATAGCTTCTTCTACAAATTCTCCGATTAGTGTATAAGCTTCATCCAAACCTGCTTCAGCAAGATAAAAATTGTTCTTTACATTTTTATCAACCATTTTCATTTTATAGCCGCTCGCAGCCACGGAAAGAATGACAGTGCCCAGTATGCTTAAAACAGACAAAGCCATCAGTACCATTACAAAGGTTGAACCTTTTGAATTGTTTAATACTTTCCTAACCATGCCGTCACTCCTTACTGAACCTCAAGCTTTTTCAGACTTGTTAATTTGGCAAATTCCTCTCCGTCTTTGGTAACAGTAACTGTTATTTTATAGAGAGTATTAAGGTCCTGAGGCTTATGTGAAGCATCCCGAACGGAATTAAACGACCGTTTTATATTCTTTCCATTTTCATTTACAACAACATTGGTTGTAGTCTTCACAGATTTTACAGTATCAATTTTTACATACATATTAGTACTGTTTGTCAAATTAATAATCAGCTTTCTTGACACACTTTCTTCATTGGTACAATGTACTTTTATACTAATTAAGTTATCATCCAGGCTGTCATCACGAATACTGACTTCACATTTCTGACCGCTATCATCACTTACCATAATTTTGTTTCTTTTAGATACAACAATATCCAATTTTGAAGTAGAATAATCGGAAGGCAAATCAAAAACATTGTTTGATATAACTGTGCCTGTTGATTTCCCTTCATATAGTGTAATTTCATCGTTTGGTTCATTATCTTCAACCTTAATAATTAAATCATATTGATCTTCCGCAGTATCCTGATAATCAGGCAATTTGTACTTTTCACCGCCGTATTCCTCCGCTTTGGCACTGATTTTAAACCCGTCAACAGTATCGGGAATAGATTCCACATTGCCGTCATCATCTATTGTCAGAGGAATACTTCTACATCGCTCCATAATCTGCTGTGCAATGAGATTTGCCTTTTCCTGTTCCTCTGCTCTTCTGTTTGTCTTGATTGAAGCCGTAAAAACCGACGATAAGGGCACAACAATCATTCCCAGAACTGCAATCGACACAATTAACTCAATCAGGGTATAACCATCACTTCTTTTAAAAATGCTTAACATTGACGTTCCCCCACAACATTAATTCACGGTACCCACTTTACTTACTACCTTTATTCTGCTTCTGACAGGATCATCATCAATAACATAAAGCTTCAATGATAAATCTGTTCTGTTTATTAAGCTTAAATTTATACCGCTGTTGTCATCAATTCCCAATCTCTTATTGGAATATATAAACAGATTAACCGTCTTGCCGTTAGGAACAAATTTAGCTCTGGCATTTGCATAGTCATCAGGATAGCTGTCCATTTCTGTTTTATATCGATAATAATATTCGGTTCCTTCCTGAAATATTTCAAACACCACATCCTCATAGCCCTTGTTGTCGGCATAAGCATATGTTTCAGCCGTACTATCGTTTGCTTTTCCCATAATAACTGTTGGAACATCGGCAGAAAACGGCTTCACGGAAATAACAAAATCCGCATTGGTACTTTCTCCCTGATTTTTGGACTGCTTGGCCGATTTTGTTGCAGAAGAAGCTGCCCGTGAAGAAGCTGCCTGGGAAATAACACTGGTACCTAACGATTTAGAAATCGACTTATCCGACACATATCCTGTATAAGGTTTAAATGGATTCAAACCTTCCGAAAAGTCATCCGGCAAATCCCATTTTAAAACCTCACTGTCTTGTTCAAATACCTTTGGTATTGCATAAATGTCCAGCACAATACTACCTTTTATACTGCCTTCACTATCGTTCTCTTCTTCATTCTTTATATTCAATGATTTAATGATAATCTTCCGTTCAAATTCTTCTACTCTCTTCATAAACTCGGTAACTCCGTTATAATCACCGTTAAACTGAATATTTACCGTCATTTTCTGGACATTTTTCTGTTGTTTTTTTTCAGATTCCTCACTTTTATCATCATTATCTTCTTTTTTTTCTTTGTCCGATACCTTATCCGTATCCGATGCATTAACTTTACCGTCATCTTTCTTGTCCGACTTGACAACGATGTTTTTATAATCCTTAACAAGATCCAGAAGAGGAACATTAGTCTTTATTGCCGAAAGCTCTTTACCATTTATTTCACCGGCTTCGGGCTCTGAAAACGTCACAGATTCCACATTAAAATTAATCTTTTCTTTCATTTTGGATATTTCTTTAATAATAATTGCCTGATTTATTTCGGGAAATAATTGAAGAGTGGAATCCTTCACCTTATCGCTTATTTCATTAAATTCTTTCTGCAAATTATCCTTTTTTTCTATTTCTTTTTTTAGTGAATCTTCTTTCGATTTCATGCTTACTGCTTCTTCTTTTGCATTGGCAACCTTGTCAAGCTGAGGCTGCAGCAAAAATGCATAGTAAGCTGCAATTATTATGGCAAATCCCAATATGTACAAAAGAATTTTTTCTTTTTTTGAAATTTTCATTTTCTGACCACATCCTTCAATCAATATAAGCAGTTCAGCTCATATTCGATATTGTTGGTAAATTCGGATTTCTTTTTCATGGAAACAACATGTACAACCTTAAAGATATTAAGACCGCGTAAATTATGCTGCAGCTGAGCTACCACCGTATCACTTTCTGCAATTCCTTTTATTGACACGCCTTTTTCATTGATTGTAATGTCATTGATAAACGCTTTTTGGGGTTTTTTGGCTGCAATTGAGCTTACCAGGCTGCTATTGATATGTTCCGCATTTTTAATTTCCTGGTTAATCTCTTCAATTTCTGAATGATATTTTTTCAACACTTCAATTTTTTCTTTCAACTCATTGACTTCATCCATCACTTGCTTTGTATCAGCCGACTCTATGTACGCTTTGGAGGCTGCCGTCTGCTTTTCATATTTTCCAACCTCAACATTCAATAAATAATATGTCCAGGCGCCGACAGCAATCAGGAAAATAACAATAATAACCGGATACATATTAACCTTCGTTTTTGACCTCTGAGGTTCGGTATAGGGTGAGAAAAAATTTAAATCATTCATCGATTTTATCACCTGCCTATCTCCTTATTATTGCGCCGCTTGCATCCAAATAGCCGCTTAACTCTATTAACTCAGTCTTTCTTGAAGTTTTAACACTGCTTACGGTTTTAATTTGTTCTGCCGGTATATTAAAGGAAATTCTGATATATTCGGATAATCCATTAATCAGTGCGCCTGCACCGTATAAATAGATTTTATCAATCTTGTTATTATTTTCCCTGCTTAAATGGTATTGAAATACCCTTTGAATTTCTCTGATCCAATTGTCAACAATCGATTTTACGGCGTCATTTATCACCGCTTCATCAGCCGTCAGATCAGCATTCATTCGCAGATTACTCTGTTCTATCTTTGTTTTTTCTGCATCCTCAGGAGAAAGATTAAATGAATTGATCAGATTGATATCAATATCTTCTGAACCTGTAGTGATAAGTCTGCTGAATTGGATAACCCCTTTGGAAATAATATTTACATTAATTGAAGCATGTCCTATATCTATAATTGAAACAGTTTGATCCAAACTGAAGATTTCATCGTTAATCAGTACGCCGGGTATAAACAGCTTTGATAGGGCATTTGAGGTAATATCCAAAGCAACCGGCTTTAAATGGAGCTCTTTCAACAATTCAAGATAATCCTCTACAATCTTCTTGGGAAGTGCAACAACAAGCAATTTGATTTTTTTTACATTGTCCTCCATAAACTCTTCCCTAACCCGGTATTCCGTAACATATTCATTGAGCATAATCGGAAGATACCTTGCGATTTCCATCTTTACTATGGCTTCAATCTGGTCCTTTTTTACATAAGGTATTATTATATCCCTTGTTATAATTGCCGTACTCTTAATTGCAATGACCGCCTTTTTGGAATTCATCCTTTCCTGCTGCAGCACATCCGAAATTGTATCCGCCATTTTTTTGATATCCAATATCTTTCCATCCTTTATTGAATTTGGCGGAGCAGGAATAGCAACTGCTTTTTCCAACACAACTCCGTTTCCCTGCTGTCTTCCTTCCACAACTTTAATATTTTTGCATCCAAAATCGATAGATATTACGTTTTGACCAAGCAAAACTTCCACCCCCGTAAAATTATACGAATATGTTGCCAAAATACCAGTTTATTATTTCACTTCCGCAATACATTGCAATAAAAGCTGATATGGATATAAAAGGCCCAAAAGGAATGTAATCCTTTCGTCCTTTGATTTGTAAAGCTATCAATACAACTGACACAATAGCGCCTGTCACAAACGCCAGAAAAGTGATTAACAATATCTGCTTCCACCCGAGGCAAAAACCAAGCACCGCCATGAGCTTTATGTCTCCTCCGCCCATTGCGCCGTTGGTCACCACAGCAATAATAAAGAATATGCCTCCCCCAACCAAGAAACCGATAATTCCCTGTATATAATTTTCCTTGATATTATATAAGAGATTAATGATTGCACCTGTTATAAGTCCGAACTTAATTAATGAATCCGGTATAATTTGATGCTGATAATCAATAAAGCTTATTACAATCAACAAGCTTGCCAAAACGGCATATTTTACGAAAATGACGGACCAATGATACTTTATAAATAATAAAGTCCATAATATAGTATTTAACAACTCCACCACCGGATACTGCAGGGATATTTTCTCACCGCAGTACCTGCACCTGCCGCCGCAAAAAAGATAGCTTAAAACCGGTACGAGATCGACCGGTTTTAAGTCTCTGCCGCAACTTGTGCAATGTGAAGGAGGATATGAAACAGACTGTCCCAAAGGTATGCGGTAAATGCACACATTGAGAAACGAACCGATTAATAATGCAATTAAAAATATTATTAAATAAATCATATCCACCTCACAAAATTAAAATATGTAGTACTTCTATGCAATTATATAAGCAGTACTATAGTTATTTTGCAGTCGGCATTTTTATATCATCATCAGGTTTTGATGAATCATAAAGTGTATAGCCATCCGCTTTAACTTCAATTTGTTTTATGTCATCACTGCCACTGTCTATGCTTATATATGCAACAAAACCATCATTATTGCCTGTTACATCAGAATACTTTTTATACTTTAACTTTATTGGACCTTTTAAGTAACCTGCGCTTATGAGTGTTTCCATAATCTCATCACTGCCTTCATCAATGTGTACTTCATCATTATTTTCTAGTGTAATTGCCTTATTCAGGTATGCCTGTTCTATTGCATCGGCAACCAGCTTAGCATCTGACCTATCAGAGCCAAATCTGCTGGCATCCAGATTACCGGTTACCAACGGTGTTGCAATTGCGGCAAGAATTGCGATAATTGCAATAACCACAATCAATTCTATTAAGGTAAACCCTTTTTTGTTAAAAATCCTGCGCATCTGTTTCACCTCCTTTCAAGGTGCCTTGCATTAGCCGTTATCAATTAAATTGATATCAAAAGGGCTTGTCCACACTCGCCGAATTACGGATTTGAATCATAAATTAATTGATTCTCTGCATCCAACATCTGTACTCTTATTACATCGTCACCGCTTACTTTTATTTTTGCATACATAGGTTCCGTATAGTATTTCAACTTAGGAATTTTTTTAATGTAATTTTCTCTTAATAAAATATCCAGAATACTTCCCTCCGCTTGATTCAACTCAACCGGTTGGTCATTTTGAAAATCTACGGTTTCTGTAATACGATGATGCAAAAAGGCAAGCTCAATCTGCCTTGCTATCATCTCGGCATGGGAGCGGTCCGACTCCATCCTGCTTTTATCCAGCACACCTTTGGTTGCCGGATAAGCAATGCCGGCAAGCACCGCCAGAATGGCAATTACCACAATCAGCTCTATGAGGGAAAAACCATAATAATTAAAATGCTTTCTTAGAATTCTCATCATATCATAACCCTTGTACACTACTTGTCATCTTAAACATCGGCAAAATCATTGCCACTACAATAAATCCAACAACTAAAGCCATGATGATGATCATCAGAGGCTCTATAAGAGTGGTCAGCTTCTGCATGGCCGCTTCCACTTCATCGTCATAAAAAACCGAGGTCTTTTCAAGTATTTCATCCAATGATCCGGATTCCTCTCCTATGCGAATCATAGCATCAATCATCGGCGGAAATACTCCTACCTCCTTGATGGGCCCTGCCAGACTGGAGCCCTTCTTTACCTCCTCCATGGCCCTTTGTATACCCTTTTCAACCACTGCATTGTTCACTACTCTGGAAACCGTATCCAAAGCCTGCAAAAGCGGTATGCCGCTTGATAAAAGGGTGGACAGGGTTCTGGTAAAACGGGAGGTAATAATTTTCTGCATAGAGCCTTTCACAACAGGCAAACTGAAGGCCAGCTTGTCAAACCAAAGCTTGCCGCTGTCGGTTTTCAGCACCCTGTTCAATAAAAAGCCTCCGCCGCCGATTGCAATTAATAAGAAATACCAGTAACGCTTTATAAAATTGCTTACGGCAATCAATGCTTTTGTTACCATCGGCAGCTCCATTTCAGTGCTTTCAAACATATCCATAAATGTAGGCATGACAAAAACAAGCAAAACAGTAACAACTACTACTGTAACTACTGCCAATACAATAGGATATATCATGGCCCCCTGGATTTTGCCGTTAATTCTGTTTTCCTTCTCATAATTCGTTGCCATTCTGTCCATAATAACATCCAGCTTACCACTTAGCTCTCCTGCTTCAACCATGTTAATAAACAGATCCGGAAATACATCCCGGTGGCTTCTGAGGGCATCGGATAAGTTTTGCCCCTTTTGTACCTCCTCGTATATCTCGCCTATTGCAAGCCTCAGCTTTTTGTGCTCTGTCTGCTGTCTCAGAATGTCGAGACAATTGACAATAGGTACCCCGGCATTGAGCATAGCGTAAAACTGCCTGCAAAATACAGCAAGATCTTTCGTTTTAACACCATTTAAAAAGTCAAAAGTAATTTCCTTTCCTGTAATTACTTCATTGACCTCAATAGGAATATATTTATTTTCACGAAGCATATTAATAACTTCATCTTTTACCTTTGCATTATAGGTTCCTGCTATGTTTTCGCCTGTTGCGCTGACTGCCTTATATCGATAGATAGGCAAGCTAATCACCTCACTTATTCTACATCCAAAGATATCTCTGCACCATTTCCTGATCGACTGCATACATCATGGCGGTATGCTTGTCTATCAAACCCTTGCGGAACAACTCGCCAATTGCATAGTCCATGGTTTTCATACCAAACTTTGAACCTGTCTGTATAGCAGTCTGAATCTGATGGGTCTTTTCTTCACGAATAAGGTTTCTTATGGCACTGTTTGCTATCATTACTTCAAAGGCACCCACTCTTTCCTTGCCGTCGGCAGTAGGAAGAAGCTGCTGCGAAATAACCCCCTCCAGCACATTCGCCAGTTGTACCCTGACCTGCTGTTGCTGATATGGAGGGAAAACATCAATGATACGGTCAACCGTTTGCATGGCACCTACCGTGTGCAGGGTGGATAAGACAAGATGTCCTGTCTCAGCTGCCGTTAAGGCGATGGACATTGTTTCAAGGTCACGCATTTCACCTACCAGTATTACATCCGGGTCCTGCCTCAAAGCGGCTCTCAACGCATTGGCAAAACTAAAGGTGTCATATCCGATTTCCCTTTGGTTTACCAGACTTTTATTGTGTTTATGAAGATATTCAATAGGATCCTCCAGAGTCAATATATGCCTGCTTTCCGTATTGTTTATGTAATCTATCATGGAAGCAAGCGTTGTGGACTTACCGCTTCCCGTTGTCCCGGTTACCAGAATCAATCCTCTTTGCTTTAACGCAAGTTCTTTCACAATCTCCGGCAGTCCCAGCTCCTCAATAGTAGGAATCCGCAGTGCTCCTACCCTCATTGCCATGCCATAGCTACCGCGCTGCTTATAGGCATTCACTCTGAATCGGCCTATTCCCGGACTGGAAAAAGACAAATCGTTTTCTCCATGCTCTTCCAACACTTTTAACTGAGAATCCGTCAAAACCTGCTCCACAAGTTCTTTCGTATCGGCAGCAGTTAGAGGCGTCTCACCGATTCTGGTCAGCTTGCCGTTAATCCTGACTGTCGGAGGTACCGCCACAACAATATGTATATCTGATGCTTTAAGTTCAACTGCTTTCTTTAAAATTTCATGTATATCCATCGTCTAACACCCTTAATCAATGCTGTATGCTACTCTCAACATTTCATCCGTAGTACTGATGCCCTTAAGGATTAATTGTCTGCAGTTTTCCTGCAGTGTTATCATTCCCTGCTTAATGGCTTCCTCTCTTAACATATCAATGGATGCGCCTTTATTAATCAATGCTCTTATTTCCTTTGTAATAGGCATAATTTCATGAATAGCAATTCTCCCTTTATAGCCGCTGCCGCCGCATGCACTGCAGCCGGCACCTCTGTATATCTGGACTCCTTTTTTAAGATTTAATAACTGCTGTTCTTCCATACTTGGCTCATATGGAGTTTTGCACCCCTCACATATACGTTTTACAAGTCGCTGAGCCACCACTCCTACGACAGAGGAAGATACCATATATGGCTCTATACCCATATCAACCAATCTCGCAACCGTGGAAGCGGTATCATTGGTATGCATGGTACTTAAAACAAGGTGACCGGTTATGGAAGCTCTGACTGCAATTTCAGCCGTTTCCACATCACGGATCTCACCAATCATAATGATATCCGGGTCCTGACGAAGTATGGACCTGAGAGCACTGGCAAAGGTCAACCCTGCCTTGCTGTTGACAGGCACCTGGTTAATGCCGTCTATTCGGTATTCAACAGGATCCTCGACCGTTATAATATTTTTTTCAATGGTATTTAACTCCCTGAGTACCGTATAAAGGGTCGTGCTCTTACCGCTTCCCGTCGGACCGGTAACAAGAATAATGCCGTTTGGATTCTTAATAATACTGTCAAAAAGCTTCATATTATGCTCCGTAAAGCCCAACTGCTGCTTGGTCAGCATGGTACTATCCCGCTGCAAAATTCTGATGACAACCTTTTCCCCATATACCGTAGGCAAAACGGAAATACGCAAATCCACTTCCTTACCGTCTATTACAGTCTCATGTCGTCCATCCTGGGGAATTCTCTTTTCAGCAATATCCATTTTCCCCATAATCTTTATTCTTGTGACGATTGCCGCATGGGCTGATTTAGCAGGGGCCATTACCTCCTGAAGGTCACCGTCTATTCTGTACCGGACTCTTACATGATCTTCAAAAGGTTCGATATGAATATCACTGGCTTTTGAATTAATGGCTTGCTTTATGATAGAATTAACCAGCCTTACGACAGGCGCATTGTTAATCTCACTAAGGGTTTCATCATCAATCTCCGAAATGCTTGATATATCATACTGCTTTTTGAACTCTTCAATCGCCTGTTCGGCATTCTTTTTGCCATAATACTGGTCTATGGCAGCAAGTATATCCTTTGATGTGGCAATGACCGGCTCTATTTGCATTCCTGTTGCTATTTTGATATCGTCAATGGCAAAAATATTTAACGGGTCAGCCATGGCTACAACAAGACGCCCGTTATCCTTTTTTACAGGTATCAGCATATGCCTTCTTGCCAAATCCTCGCTGATTAAATTAGGAATATCAGGATCAATGAAATGCTTGTCCAAATCCATATGAGGGATGCCCAGCTGAAATTCAAGAACCTCGACGATTTCCTTCTCCTGGACAATATTCTGCTCTACAAGAATTTCTCCAAACTTTTTACCGGTTACCTTTTGAATCTCTAACACCTGTTTTAGCTGTTCCTCAGTGATAATGCCGGCATCCAATAAGAGATTGCCCAATTTACGCCTGTTTTGTTTTATCATACCAATATCCCCTATACTAATATTTTATTGATATTTATGTAAACAAAATTCGCAATAGGTCTATAGTCCTATGAAAAAACAAACGAATAGTTCCGCAATCCTATTATGTTTAATTATATAATATAACATAATTCTACATTTGTAAAGAATTTCTATGTAAATATTTATACATTTATGGCAAAAAATTTTGTAAAATACTAATCAATTCATTTTTTACCTTTATTCCGGTCCATATTTCAAAAGCTTCCACTGCCTGATATATAAGCATTCCTAAACCATTTACAGTTTTGCAACCTTTTTCTTCAGCCTTTCTTAGGAAAATAGTTTTTCGGGGATTATAAATAAGATCACATACAATTGTGCTTTCAGATAAAAAGCACAAATCTTCAACAGGACATGAATTTTCATTAGGAGACATGCCTAATGGAGTTGTGTTAATCAGAATATCACAATTTTTGCCATGATCGTGCAATGAATGGTAGCTGTCAGCTTTAGCGACCTTGTTGATATTTTGGTTAATGATTCTGCTTATTTCCTGGGCCTTTTCCGTTGAACGGTTTATAATAATGATATCAGAGGCACCTTCCATTGCCATTTTAATGGCAATTCCTCTTGCTGCTCCTCCGGCACCGAGTATTACAATTTTTTTACCTTTCACTTCGATATTTTCTGATTTCAACGAACGGATAAATCCGGTACCGTCCGTATTAAAGCCTTCCAATCTTCCAGCTGTCAATTTAACGGTATTGACAGCCCCCATAAGCTTCGCTTCCAACGAAATATCATCAAGCCATCTGATAACGCTGTTCTTATGGGGAATAGTGACATTAAAACCTGCAATTCCAGCCGCTTTAAATCCCTTAATGGCATCCTCAAGATTTGCAGCACTTACTTTGAAGGGCACATAGACATAATTAAGGTTTAAATGCCTGCATAATGTATTATGTATTTCCGGTGATAGGCTGTGCTCAATCGGATCGCCGATAACAGCCAACACTTTTGTCTTGCCGTTTATCTTTTCAGTCAACGTTTCTGCCTCCTATAAAAATCAGGTTTTGGATTTATAATACTGTTTTAATATATACTTTTCAAAAAACCTTTTTACTTTAATAAAAGGAAATTCTTTCTGGCTTATTGGGGTAACCAGTATTGTAAACATGTTCAACCTGTTGCCGCCCAGCACGTCTGTAAATATCTGGTCGCCTACTACGGCTGTTTCTTCAGGGCGAAGCTTCAAATGCTTTAATGCTTTTATAAAAGGAGCTTTCATAGGTTTGTTAGCAGCATGTATTGCATATAGCTTAAGATTTTCATTAAATTTAACTACTCTGTCCTCTGTATTGTTGGACACAAGACATATAGAAATACCATTGTTCTTTAAATATTCTATCCATTTCATGGAACGTTCATCGGCTTCCTTTATATCCCATGCCACCAGAGTATTATCGATATCCAAAATCAAGCCTTTAATATTGTTTTGATTCAAAATTTCAAGGCTTATATCCTCTATACTATCTACAATTAAATCAGGAAATAATAGCTTTTTCATAGTTCACCTCATTTTTTATTTTATCATATTTTTACAATCCGGTAAAGAAAAATATTCCAATATGGAAAGTTTACGCGATTTTCTAATATATATGTATAGGAGGTGTATATTCTTGTTTATCCATGTTGTTAATACCGGTGAAACCTTATGGTCCATATCAAGACAGTATGGGGTTCGTTTGGACAGCATTATACAGTTAAATCAAATAAAAAACCCATCCTGTATTATAAAAGGTCAGAGCTTGTTAATACCATCAAATGAACAGACCATATCAACCCACTTCGCTTACAAACAAAGAACGCCAACTCCACGCAAAAGGTTTGGAACCATAGAAGTGAATGCATTTATTGAAGCATCGGAAAACTCAGACCAAACCCGATTGATTCATGAATATAGCCCATACATTACATATCTGTCCATCTTTAGTCACACTGTTACCAGGGAAGGTACTTTACTGGAGATCAATGACCGTCAGTTGATTTCCTCTGCGATTCAAAACAATACTGCCCCTCTGATGGTTGTCTCCAACTATGTAAACGGAAAATTTGATTCGGATGTTGTCCACTGCATCCTTTCAGATAAAAATATTCAGGATAAATTGATTGATAACATCATATATACAATTAAAGAAAAAAAATATTACGGTGTTAATGTTGATTTCGAACATATACTGCCTGATGACAGAAAACCTCTGAATTCATTTCTGACACATTTTAAAAGCAAGCTAAAAAAATACGGCATACTTCTAACCACATCGGTTTTGCCAAAGTATTCGGATGAACATACATCTCCCCGTTATTCCGCATATGACTATTTTACACATGGAATAACAGCTGACCGCGTAATCCTTATGACCTATGAGTGGGGATGGTTTGGAGGGCCTCCTATGCCTGTTGCACCATGCAATCAGCTGAAAAACGTTTTAGACTTTGTAAATACAAGCATTCCAAAGCATAAAGCAATGATGGGCATACCCCTCTATAGCTATGACTGGGAGCTTCCATATATAAAAGAAAATGTTATCGCGAATACTTTAACCCCGCATCATGCACTGGAACTGGCACAAAAGCAAAAAACCGTTATCCATTATGATACGATTGCACAAGTGCCTTACTTCAACTATTTGGATTCCACAGGCAAACAACATATTGTCTGGTTTGAAGATGCACGCAGCATTAAAGCAAAATTTGAATTGGTACATAAATACGGCCTGGGAGGAATAAGCTATTGGTCAATTGGAAGGCAATTCCCTCAAAATTGGTTACTGCTCCATCATTTGTTTGAGATTAAAAAAGTTTTGTAAATCAAAATAACAGCAGGTTAATCTGCTGTTATTCTATGATAAATATTTTTTTACAATTGTATTAATAACCTTACCGTCTGCGCGACCTTTTGTCTTTGACAAGACAGCCTGCATTACCTTCCCCATATCCTTCATACCGGTAGCACCAACTTCTTCTATGGTCGCTTTTACGATGCTTTCAAGTTCCTCTTCAGACAGCTGTTCAGGCAAATAACTCATTAATATTTCAATTTCTCTATTTAAATTATCTATTAAATCCTGTCGGCCACTCTTTTCATATTCCGGAAGTACATCTTTTCTTTTTTTGACTTCCCTGGAAATAACATCAATAACACCTTCATCATCCAGTGTTATTCTATTATCCTTTTCAACTTGAAGAATTGCCGCTCTTGCCATTTGAACCGCATTCTTTTTTATCAGGTCCTTTTCTCTCATGGCAATCTTCATATCTTCCAATAATCTGTCTTTGAGGGACATGATATTCACCCCTCCTTTGCAGTATAATCAATCGAAGATTTACTTAAACTTTCTTTTTCTTGCAGCTTCAGATTTTTTTCTGCGTCTAACACTAGGACTTTCATAGTGTTCTCTCTTCCTGACTTCAGATAAAACACCTGCTTTTGCACATTGACGTTTAAACCTGCGAAGTGCACTGTCCAATGTCTCATTATCTTTTAGTCTTACCTCTGACATGAATAATATCCCTCCCTCCGCTACTATCAATTGTGAGCGGCATGAGCTGCATGTATGGTCTCACAAACTACTGTCAATTACATAAAATACAACTCAAATAAATTATAACTGATAATGATTATGAATGTCAAGAATATCAGCCATTTAGTTTTATAAATTTATGTTACAGAAATCCGCTCAGCCCGGAGGCCAGCCAAGTTCTCTCCCACCCAACAAGTGAAAATGAATGTGACCTACTGATTGTCCGCCGTCCTTTCCACAGTTGTTAACAATTCTAAAGCCGCTTTGGTCAATACCGAATTCCCTGGCAAGCTTTGATGCGGTTAAAAATATCTTGCTTATTAAATCCGCATTTTCCTCATTTAAATCCATAGCCGACGTTAAATGCTGCTTTGGAATTATCAGCACATGAACAGGAGCCTGAGGACTGATGTCTTTAAATGCAAGTATTGCATCATCCTCATATACGACCGCTGACGGTATTTCCCTGGCAGCAATTTTGCAAAATAAGCAGTCACTCATTATAATCTCTCCTTCCTTATATAATCTAATATACATACTTTATGGTTGAACATTGGTATCTTAAGTTAACAGCATTGGTCATCCGTTCCTGCTTAGTACCAAGATTCAGTTCAAAACCATTCCACCAAGTTTATTTAATTATTCATGGAATTCTTTATGATTTCCACAGCCTTTTCCAGTGCCTCATTGATTTTTGAAGGGTCTTTTCCGCCTGCCTGCGCCATTTCAGGCTTTCCGCCGCCTCCTCCTCCTGCGACTTTAGCCGTTTCCCTTATAAGATTTCCCGCATGTATGCCTTTTGCCACTGCATCCCTGGTAGCCGCAGCAATAAAGTTCACTTTTTCTCCGTTAACCGAAGCAAGTACAACAACACCTGTTACAATTCTGTCCCTTAAGTTATCCGCTATGTTTCTTAATCCATCTATATCCATTTCATCGATTCTTGCGGCAATAACCTTCATACCGTTTATTTCAACTGCCCTGGACAAAACATCATCAGCAGAGCTGCGTGACAGCTTTCCTTTCAGAACATCGATTTCCTTTTGTGCAGCTTTTAATTCTGCTGTAATTGCTTCTGCCCTCTTTATGATATCAGCGGTATTTGATTTTAATATACCGGCAATCTCTTCCATAGAATCCTCCATGGAATGAATATACTGCAAAACTCCCAAGCCAGTTACGGCTTCAATTCTTCTTATTCCTGCAGCCACACCGCCTTCACTGAGAATCTTGAATGAGCCTACCTGGGCGGTTGAAGATACATGGCATCCTCCGCACAATTCAAGGCTGTAGTTGCCCATTTTTACCATTCTTACGACATCACCGTATTTCTCTCCGAATAATGCGGTTGCTCCTGCCTTTTTGGCCTCTTCCAGCGGCATTTCTTTAATATCAACCGTCAAATTATCCAATATTACTCGGTTTACCTCGTTTTCTACCTCTCTCAATTCATCCTTACTGATTGCAGAAAAATGGGTAAAATCAAACCTTAATCTTTCAGGTGTAACAAGGGAGCCTGACTGAGCCACATGGTCCCCCAATACGTTTCGCAATGCTTTTTGAAGCAGATGTGTTGCGGAATGATTTCTTGCCGTTGCTTTTCTTCGTTCAAGATCAATAACCGCTTTAACCTCATCCCCTGTACCAACACTTCCTGATTCAACCTGACAAATGTGAAGTATTTTTCCGTCCCCAAGCTTTTTGCAATCATTGACCCGTATTTTTACCCTGCTATTTTCAAGTATTCCCGTATCACCTATCTGACCGCCGCTTTCACCATAGAAAGGAGTAACATCAAGTATGATGGTAATGGTATCACCCTGTGCTGCCGTTTCTACCTGAACATCATCCTTTACAATTGCAGCAACCTTTGATACCGTTTCAAACTGATGATAGCCAACAAATGTCGTCCGTATAGACTTATCCAGCGTAGAGTATGAATCCGAACCCCATGCTGCATTGTCTGTATCCTGCCTTGCAGCTCTTGCCCTCTCACGCTGATTTTTCATTTCTATATTAAAGCCTTCCTCATCCACCTCTATTCCCTGTTCCGAAAGTATTTCTTTGGTAAGATCAATAGGAAATCCGTAAGTATCATACAGCTTGAATGCCTTTTCGCCTGAAAGAACCTTGCTGTTTTCTGCCTTTAGTTCTTCCATGTATTGATTCAATATGCTTAATCCCTGATCAATGGTTTCATCAAATCTTTCTTCTTCAATTCTGATTACTTTCTTTATATAATTCCGTTTTTCTTCCAATTCGGGATACGCATCCTTTGATTCATGGATTACGGTTTCCGATATTTCAAAAAGGAAGGGTTTTTCAATTCCTAACAGCTTTCCATGACGGGCTGCACGTCTTAACAGCCTTCTCAACACATACCCTCTGCCTTCATTAGAGGGAAGAATTCCATCCGAAACCATGAATGTTGTGCTTCTTATATGGTCGGTTATGACTCTGAGAGAAATATCGGTCTTCTGATTTTCGCCGTATGGTATACCTGCTACACGGCTTACATGCTCCATAATATTTTTGACGGTATCTACTTCAAAAAGGGAGTTTACCCCCTGCATAATGGCTGCAAGCCGTTCCAGGCCCATTCCGGTATCAATATTCGGGTTTGGAAGCCTGTTATAATTCCCTGCTTCATCCTTATCAAACTGCGTAAATACAAGATTCCAAAATTCTACAAAACGGTCGCAGTCACATCCTACGGCACACTCCGGTTTGCCGCAGCCTGCTTCAACACCTCTGTCAAAATAGATTTCCGAGCAGGGACCGCAAGGCCCTGTTCCATGCTCCCAAAAATTATCCTCCTTACCCATGCGGACTATTCTGTCTGCAGGTACTCCTACTTCCTTTGTCCATATTTCAAATGCTTCATCATCTTCTTCATATATACTGACCCACAGCCTGTCCTCAGGAAGCTCCAAAACCTTGGTTACAAACTCCCATGCCCAGGCAGTTGCTTCTCTTTTAAAATAATCCCCAAAGGAAAAATTGCCGAGCATCTCAAAAAAAGTACCATGACGAGCAGTTTTACCCACTCTCTCAATATCCGGAGTACGGATGCATTTCTGACAGGTTGTCACTCTCTTACGGGGCGGAGTCTCCTTGCCTGTAAAATACGGTTTTAAAGGTGCCATACCGGCATTAATCAATAATAAACTTGGGTCATTTTGAGGAATCAATGAAAAACTGGGCAGTCTAAGATGACCTTTACTTTCAAAAAAGCTTAAATATTTTTCACGTATTTCATTCAAGCCAAGCTTTTGCATGTTTATCTATCTTCCTTTCTATATACGGTCATAATATAGGAATTATATACAATTCAAATTTTTCTGTCAAGGGAGGGTACGTATAGAAAATCCAATATATGTATGAAAGGACGTCTGAAAATGACGCCCTTTCCTATTATTTATTTGTTTATTATTAATCAGAAAATGATAATATATTTCATAATATTATAAGCACCGGCCTATTCGCATTAAATAGACTTTGATTTACTTTCAGACAGCGGTTTAAGCGTTCCAAAATCACTGTCCCAAAGCATAATTTTGGCTGTATAATTTCTTAAATCTCCGGAAACGTTTATTTCTTTCTGCAATTTCATGGTTGTTTTTTGAGCAATGGTTATTGTCTCCTTTGCCAGCCCCTTTAGTTTATTATTACTGTCATATAATGCATAAATAACAGTTACGGTTTTATCGACATCTACTATGTTCTTAACTTCACCTGATACAACAATACTGCCGTTATCAGAAAAATTCGATGATATGGAATTAATGCTTACGGGATTTTTCACTACTGTTACAACACATCTTGCAGTTTTATTGCCGTCTGCGGTATTAACCGTTATTACCGACGAGCCGTCGGAAACTGCAGTTATTACACCGTTATCTACCGAAACAATATCCGGCTTGCTGCTTGTCCAGCCTATATCTTTATTGCTGGCATCTTCCGGCGAAATTGTAGCTGTTAACTTGTATGAATCACCTACAGCCAATGTTAAAGAAGTTTTATTCAAGCTGACACTACTTACGGCTACTTTTACCGTCACAGTACACTGCGCAGTAATAGTCGGATTTTCAACAGAGCTTATATTGATAACAACTGTTCCTGCCTTTAATGCCGTAACCTTGCCATTGGAATCCACCTGCGCTATCTCCGGATTGCTGCTTGTATATATTAAGGTGTCGGTTGTGTCCTGCGGAGTCTTAACAAGGCTTATTGTTTTTGTGGCACCCTTATATATTTCCATAGGCGAAGCCGTAATAGAAGAAAGGGGTGATTTTACATAAACCATACACTCTGCGGCAGTTCCCTTTTCCGGTGAGGCTGTAATTTTAGCACTTCCCCCTGATATACCGCTTATTGTAATAATGTTATTATTTCTATTAACTACAGCAATACTCTTATCACTTGACTGAATTTTTATTTTGCTTATAGGCGATTTTTCAGGGTCAAGGGTTATAATGATCTGGGCACTTTCACCTTTTTGAACGGTAATTTCCGTTTTGTCAAAGGATACTGTCGTATGTGAAGGTAGTACGGCTACATCAATAGAATCAGTTTTATTTCCGGCATCCGCTCTTGCAGTTATTCTTGCTTCTCCATATCCAACCACCTTAATATTTCCGTTCTGGTCAACCGTTGCCACATTTTCATCCGAGCTGCTCCAGATTATTACATCAGGGTAAGCATCTTTAAAATCTTTGTAATTACTATGATAAGTAATGCTATAAGGAACTTTATATGTGTTGTTAGCTTCATCATCAAGATAAAGGTTGACGGAATTAGTATTCATAGTAAAACCATTAGCAGGGGCACATACATTTATCTGACACTGTACCTCAGGCTGATCTCCTACCTTTAATCTTATTGTAGTGGAGCCATAACTTAAGGCCGTAACTTTGCCATTGCTGTCTACAGTGGCTACTGATTCGTTATCCGATGTCCATGTTCTAATATCTGTTGTTTCAACAGGCAAAATCACCGGCTGGAGAGTTATGGTTTTATTTAATGCCACCCCTCTTCTGGATTCGGTAAATCTGACTTCCTCACAATGTATAGCTGTAACATTAATGTTGAATTCCACCTTTGTATTTACTTCTATTACATATATAATTCCATTTGAATCCTTGCCCGATTCAAATCGCATAAAACCATTGATTTCCACACTTGTTCTTCCATCATCTACACCAAATATATTAACTACCGGCATGCTTCCGGAAGCATCAATAATTGCCGTTGCTATTTGCTCATTCTGTACTTCTGCCTTAGTTATTTGCGTTAAGCATTTTATTGGCACAATTCCCTTCGAATTTGCATATACAGACAAATCCGCAGGAACTGCTTTCAATATGGAGTTTGAAAGTGCAATACAACCATAAAAGCTTGAATTATCTCCTGAATGTACCAATGCTGCCGAAGCCGGAAGTTTAATAGTAGTAAGGTTGTTACAATTCTTAAAGCTTGCACTTCCAACCGAAGTAAGTCCATCAGGAAATTCTACCGAGGTAATAAAATAACAATTTTCAAATACATTATTCTCTACTTTTGATAGCTTCTCAGGCAATACAACAGAGCCTTTAATGGCTGTATTTTTAAATGCCGAGCTGCCTATGGCAGAAAGGTTAGCCGAATAACTTTCAAAGTCAACACTTTCAAGATTGATACAAGACTCAAATGCTGACTGACCTATAGACTCCAAGGTATAAGGAATAACCAGCTTTCTCAGTGAATAACATTTTTCAAATGCATTTCTTCCTATACTTTTTATAGTATGATTTCCTGTATAATCTCCCAACTGGCTTTCATTAAGGTTTAAGACATAACAGCTATTAAAAGCATAATTACCTATCGATTCTAAATTATTAGGAAATACAACTGTTTTTATTCCCTTATATGAACCAACAATTTCTTTTCCTTTTGAATCCTTCAACTGTATGCCACATCCGGAAAATAAGTAGTTATTAATCTGTTTAAGATTCGCAGGAAGCTTCACATACTCCAGATTAAAACAGTTTTGAAATGCATTGTTTCCAATGCTGCTAATGCTGTCCGGAAGATAAAGCTCTTTTAAGCCTGTATAAAGGTATTCTTTTTGCTTATTCACTTCTCTTACTTTTTCTTTTGCACAATACCTGAATGCAGCAGCACCTATGGTTTCCAATGAAGAAGGAAGATTAATCGTATTCAGAGAATAACAGTATTCAAAGCAATTTGTCCCTATAGCTTTAAGCTTAGGTACATCATCATACTGCACTCCGTCTTTTATAAATATAACCTCATTAAGATTATAGCATTTTGAAAAGGTATAGTCATCCAGCAAAGTCACATTATACGGTATATTAACGGTTTCAAGGGTATAACAATTGGCAAAGGCATACTTTCCTATTGTCTGAATACTATCAGGCAGTACAATACTCCGAAATCCGTAATATATTGTTTCACCATATTCCTCATCCTTTTCTTTTGTATCTATTGCACCATTAGCAAAGCAATAATCTCCAATTTTTTTCAGATTGTTTAAATTCTTTAAAAACTCAACTTTTCCGTCTTCTCCCCCGAGACCGAAGCACCCATAAAACGCACCATTTCCTATTTCTTCTATTTTGTAATTGTTTTCACCATTGATGACTTCAAATGGCGTAAAAATAACATTATGTAAACTTATACAATCACTGAAGGTAAAATCATTAATAACAGTTATTCCTTTTGGAATTTTTATCTCAGTTAAAATTATGCAATTTTCAAAGGCATTGCTTCCAAGTTCAGTAAGAGCCTCAGGGAGTACTACCTTGTTAAGAAAATAATTATTTGAAAACGCTCCACTTTTAATGGATACCAATTTGCTATAGCCTGATAAATCAAGATTTGTAAGGTTAGTATTGCAAAATGCCTTTTCTTCGATCACTTCAACCGACTTTGGAAGATTGATACCGGTTATGGCCGTATTATTAAAGCAGCCTACCGGTATGGACTTCATTCCTTCATGAAGAATAACATTGCTCAAACTGGTACAGCTGTTAAATACATTAGCTCCCAATCTAACAGGATTTTCAGGATTATACGGAATTTCAATTTCAAGAAGTCCGCAGCCTGAAAACGCACTGCTCCCTATTTTAGCAATTTTAGAAGGAAGTTTAATCTCTTTCAGGCTTGTACAATTCAGAAAACTACTTTCTCCAATTTCACTGAGTACATCGGGCAGATTAATTATTTCAAGCTTATCACAGCCTGAAAAAGCAGAATTCCCAATTTTTACCACCGATTCCGGTATGATAATTTCAACAAGATTTTTGCAGCCTGCAAATGCATTATCAGGAATAACGGTAATGCTGTTGTTTAAGCTTAAATTAATTGAACTGACTCCTTTTGCATAACCCAAGCCCTTAATATCAGTGATATTTAAATTGCTCAGGTCAAGGCTTCCCTGCTCATCTCCCGAATAGGTGTTTAATTCCAGTACTGTTAGCTTTCCGTCTCCATTGTAGTCTGCCAACGCAACAAGAGCACTAAAAAGAATTGAATCCGGAATATCTTCAGGTGTTAATTCTCTGTTAGGATCTTCGGCAGCTAATAAAGACACTGCTTCATCCACCTCTTGTGCAATCCCGACAGCAGTCCCAACAGTACATAACAATATAAAAGCTATGACAAATTCTAAAAAGTATTTGCTTTTTAATTTTGAAATGAATTTCATCACAATGCCCCCTCAATTGTCCTTTTGTATGATAACGGTCCTTGTATCTGCGTCCCAGTCAACCTTGACACCGAGACTTTCGGCAATAAACCTAACAGGTACCAAAGTCCTGCCGTTTTCAATTATGGGTGCCACATCCATGCTCTTCTTTCTGCCATCTACAAAGGCAGAATCCATTCCAATATTTAATCGAATTACAATACCTTGTTTCCTTCCTGTTACGGTCTGATTTTCGCCATCCCATTCAACCTCAGCATCCAGTGCTTCAAATATTTTTCGGAACGGAACCATCACACGGTCGTTAATAATAACAGGCGGCTGGTCAAATTCTATTTTTTCACCGTTGATAAGTACGGATATTTCCTGAGGAATCGTATTTTCAATATCCGATTCCAACTGCTCATCTGCTTCTTCAAGAACGTCTTTTTCCAGATCGTCTTTCTCCATTTCTTCTTCCTCATAGACCCAATCATTGGTGGAAGAAATTAATTGACCGTTTTCACCATAGATGGAAAGCTGCTTAATATTATTTGTAACAATAACCGTACAGGTGTCCTCCACACTGCCGTCAGGTGTTTTTATACGATATATGGTGCTGCCCTGTTTTAAACCTGTAATGACTCCTTTCTTATCTACAGAGGCTATTTGGGGATCATCAATCTCGTATTTTACGCTTTCCTCATAATAAAAGCCGGGAATCGCATCAAATTTTGGCTTATATTTTCCTCCTATACCGATTTCAATCTTGCTTTCCTTAATAATGATCCTGGTAATGCTGTTTGTTACATTAACCGTTATGGAAGCTTTTTTGCCGCCGTCATCCGATATTGCAGTTAAAGTAGCGGTTCCAATAGATATCCCCTTTATTTCTCCTGTTCTTTTATTAACACTTACAATCTCCGGATTACTGCTCTCCCAGGATACGGTTTTTAACAATGCGTCGGTCGGATATACCTTTGCCGTAAGGGTAAAGGTTTGACCTATATACAGTCTGAATGGATTATTGTGCGGTATTCTTACCTCTTGCACCATGGAAATAACTTTCACTACTACGGTATCCTGGTATTGACCATCACTGGTTTTTATAGTTACTACTGCAGTTCCAGGTGCAGCGCCTGTAATATATCCTTCACTGTCAACTTTGACACAGGAATCGGAAGAACTAAAAGACATTTTTTTATTTGTAGCATTTGACGGAATAATCTTGTATTCCAGCTTCTGCTTTTCTCCTGCATAAATCGTAAGTGTTTTTTGCTTTGCTTCAACGCCGGTTACTGCTACATCATTGGATAAAACCTTTACCACACAGGTATCCGTATAACCTCCGTCTTTTGTGGTAGCTGTAATAGTAGCCGTACCGCCCTTAAGTCCCTTCACCGTACCATTGCTAACAGAGGCAATTTCGTTATCACTTGAGCTCCATATGATACCTTGCTCGTATGCATTCAGAGGAGTTATGGTTGCATTCAGCTTTTTGCTCTCGCCTTTATTGATAGTAATACTGGATTCACTGAGCTTAATACCCTTGACCATTGAGGTTACATTAACCTTAAACGTTGTTTTTAATCCTCCGTCATCGGTAATAACCGTCACTGTGGTACTGCCTTCGCCTACGGCTTTAATCCTGCCGTCATTGCTCACAGTTGCCACCTTTGTATCATCCGATACATATTTCACCGTTTTAATATATGCCTTTTCCGGTTCAACGGTTGCATCGTTATAGGCTTCCTGTCCCACTTTAAGATTCAGTTCCTTGTAATTAACGCTGACACCGGTTACCATGGACTTAACCTCGATGGTACAACTATCCTTGTATCCGCCGTCTACGGTAACTGCCGTTACAACTGCTTTGCCGGGAGCAATTCCTTTCACCTTATTGCCGTCAACTTTAACAATTTTTGTGTCGCTGCTTGTCCAATTTACATCTTTACAATAAGCAGTACGTGGTTTAACAATGTATGTAATGTATTTTTCTTCCCCTACCATCAGCTCCATAGAACTTTTTCCTATTTCTATACCTTCAACGGTTGATTCGGAATAGACATTTACTGTGGTTACAAACGGTATGGTTCCATGTATGACAGATGCTGTTATTACAGCACCTCCCTCGCTTACACCGGTAACCTCACCCTTGGAATTTACCTTAACAATATTTGGTGCGCTTGAAGTCCAGGTTATTTTAACATTGGAATCAAATTTCTGATTTTTTATTGTATCAAGAACCACCTTTAATTCTTTTGTTTCCCCGACACGGACTATTACATCGGCATTATTTTTTGTAATGGAATCAGAAGCTGACGCATTATAGAAGAAAAATGAAGAGAGGAAAACCAAAAAGCTGATTGAGATAAGGCAAATAACTCTCCCCCAGGGTTCCTTAAAACGGTACATAAGCTACCTCCTCACATATTATGTAACAATATGTATATAATAACATATTATATTATTTTTTTACCAATTTTTCAATGTTCATACTGTAATAAAAAACAAAAGCTGCCACTTTTCGTAGCAGCTGAACCGTCATAGTATATTCAATACGTTAGACTTCAGGCTTTGCGTCCTAACCTTTCGGTTAGTTTGCCAATATATAAATATAACCATATTTAATTAGTATAATTATACGCTTTTCGATGAATTTGTCAAGTAATCCATATAAATAAATTGGATATCTATATATAACCTTATTTGAAAAAGTAAAAACTATCCTCATAATCATGTGATTTGGAGTAATTTTTGTAAAATTAAATTAATAGTGGGACTAAACGAACACATCCCACTATAAATACAATAAATAATACATTGACTTTAAAGATAGAGCATTATTTGGTTAAAAATATCGGATAAAGGCACTTGCACATCCGCCAGTCCTGCCTCATAAACTACT
>ENA-UPAD01000089-UPAD01000089.1-bioreactor-metagenome-genome-assembly--contig:-NODE-89-length-140025-cov-11.853526_pt1 | contig 140025 bp, 132 predicted proteins | sample MGYA00238179_ERZ772710 | MGnify/ENA primary metagenome ERZ772710 (study PRJEB29004, sample SAMN07631245) | bioreactor metagenome | isolation source: Switchgrass digestor | place: USA: Dartmouth...
AGTCCATTTCGTTTGCCGCTCCGTTTGAAGCAGCTTTTATATATTAGCACGCCGCCTTGCTTTTGTCAACACCTTTTTTAAGTACTTCACAACATTATTTTGCATTTATCATACGAAGTTTTACTATTGATGAAGTACATCAATGTTTTGCTTAAGTTCTCGCATCAGCGACAGCTTTTAAATACTAACACATCCCAAATCTTATGTCAAGATTCATAAGAACATTAATAATCTAATTATGGTCAACAAAACAAAATGTAATTACTATTCTTGACTATACTCAAAATTTCTGCTTCTAAATGCTTATTTATAATAATAAATGAGGAACATGACTCTTATAGCCATGCTCCTCAATAAAAACAAGTTTCTTCTATAATTTTTTATATACCACGACTTTATTACCTTTTTCATTAAACCTTATTATGTCGCAAAGCTTCTCTACTATAGCCAGTCCTCTTCCGTTCTCTTTCATTTCATCAATACAGACTAAATTATCCTGCGTGCTGAAATTCTTGCGCCACTCACTCAAGTCATATCCGCAACCTTCATCCTCAATTACTATGAAAATATTCGTGTTATCTGATATACCCGTAGTAACTTTAACTTTCTTTGTAAGGTCGCATTTATTTCCATGATAAACTGCATTTAATATTAATTCATTTAATACCACTTTTAATTCAAACAGAGTAGACTCATTAAATGCCTTGCAGCAAGAACTTAAATCATTGATCATATTGTTGATGTCTTTTCTCAGATTTGCTATAATGTCATCTGCCAAAATATACTTATATATTGCTAAGTCTCTCACAGTCTATCATCCTTACTATTTTATTAGACTGTTATTTATATTCCCCTTATTTGTATATTCTAAACAATGACATTTGTATAATTTTATTTTATTTACTTATTTAAAAGCTTTCTGAACTTGTCAACTATTCTTCTCTCCATCCTGGAAACGTACATTTGAGAGACTTTCATAACATCGGCAATTTCCTTTTGAGTCTTCCTATGATAATACCTCATCTTTATAAATTCTTTTTCAACATCATTGAACTTCTCGAGACTTCTTTTTATAAAATCTTTATTTTCCATTTTTTCAAAGGTATCATCTTCTGCTCCTATTGTTTCATATAATTCTACATCCTCATCCTGATAAGCACTCTGTTCAAATGATTGGATGTTGTAAGCGTTCCATGATTCCATAATTTCCAATACATTTTCTTCGCTTATTCCAAGCCTTGCTGCAATTTCATCTACTCTTGGGGCTCTCTGCAGTTCTTGTATCAAGCTGTCCCTTGCATCACTTACTTTTTGATATGTTTCATATATACGCCTTGGTATTCTGATTACTGAACCTTTATCCCTAAAGTACCTTTTGATCTCACCGACAATGGTAGGCGTAGCAAAGCTAACAAACTTAACTCCTAAATCAGTATTGAAACGCTCAACTGCTTTAATAAGAGCCAAACATGCAACCTGGTATAAATCTTCATAATCTATGCCTCTGCTTGTAAATTTCTTTGCTATTATCTCAGGCAAATAAAGATATTTATTTATGATCTCATTCCTAGCATCTTTGCTTGGATCCTTTTTATATCGTTCAAAGAGGATATCATCATTTTGATGATATGAAGATGCTCTATTATTTTTTCCGGCCATGCTAATTGACTCCTTCAAGGTGCCTGGTCATTGATAGAAAAGATCCTTCATTCATACATAGATTAACATCATCCATTAAAGCTTTTATAATAGATACGCCAAGCCCGTTTTCATCATCTCCGAAAATACAACCCAGGGCATCGTCATCGCAATCAAACACAATTGTAAGGCTATCATGGCTGATATTGAAAGTTATCGTGTAATAATCACTTTTATCGCTTTTTATAACAACAAGCTTATTACATACTTCAGCAATAGCAACTTTAATATCTTCTATTGCTTCAATATCAAATCCAATCCTGCTTGCAATACCTGATGCCGTGAGTCTTGCCACACTAACATATTCCGCTTTAAATGGAAGCCTTAATTCTATTTTTTCTGAATTGGTATCCATTTTATCACTCCTCAATATTGAACACTTTATCCAGGCCCGTAATAACAAACAATTTCTTTATATTTTCTTTCATATTTATTAAATAGATTTTATTGCCGTTTTGCTTTACTTTCTTCAAAACTCCCACCAATAATCCAAGTCCCGTGCTGTCTATATAATTTAAATTGCTGCAGTCTATTCTTAAGTCGCTTTTTTCCCTTTCAACAATATCGCATAGTCGTTCCTTTAATCCCTGAGAGGTATATATGTCAATTTCACCTGACAAAACAACATATAACGAGCCATCTATATATTTCTCGTTGATTTTTAATTCCTCCGACATTATCGCATACCTCCTGTTTTTAATTTATAATTAATAGCGGCCAAATCAGCATTTAAAAACTCTCATTTTGTTTAATCAAGGCTGCACAGGCTGATCAAGTTCCATTTTTACTACCAAATCAATAGGCTTGTAATGTTTAGGCTCTATATTAATCTTTATACCGTTATCATCCTGGGTGAATGTCAGCTTTTCACCATTGAGTATACTGCATGACAATACTTTCTGCTTTATAGGACTCAGCATAACATCTCTGAATTTCTCACAATCCATTATATGAATATATACGTTATTGTCTTTATAACAGCTTCCAAATACTCTGTCAATTGGCTGGAAAGGCCCGCCTCTGGTTTCATATATACTTTCTCCGTTCTCATTCATCCATTTGCCCAAACGCATCAGTACATTTACCATACTGTCCGGGAAACTTCCGTCAGGTCTTGGAGGAATATTTATTAAAACATTTCCGTCACGTACAACGACATTAATAACATGGGACATAACTTCTTCAAAAGGCATGCATTCTTCATCAGGAGTCCAACCCCATGCTCTGCTGAGAGTAAAATTCTTCTCCCATGCAAAATTCACTATTGGGCCACGTATTTCATCATTTCCCTCATTGCATCTGAAATCTCCTTCCCAGCCGGAACGGGGATTGATAACAATTTTAGGATTATATTTGCGTACCATCTGGTTAAGCTTCACGGGCTCCCATAACCAAGCTCCTCCAACGTCGCTCCCTTTATGAGACAGCCATCCGCCGTCATACCACAATATATCTATCTTTCCGTATTTGCTCATAAGTTCTTCTACCTGAGCATAACATTGCTTTTTCATCTCCAGGGCACTTTCTATCAATTCTTTAGGCTTAAAATAGCCCGGAAATCTCCAGTCCATAGGAGAATAATATATACCTACCTTTAACCCCATTCTTCGGCAAGCATCGGTATATTCCTTAACAAAGTCGCGTTTTGCAGCACTGTTCATGCTGGTGAAGTTTCTATAACTTCCAGGGCTGTCCCATAATGCAAACCCGTCATGATGGCGTGCAACCATAACCATGTATTTCATGCCTGCGTCCTTTGCGATCTGAGCCCATTCGTCCGCATCAAACTTTTCCGCTTTGAACTCATCCAAAAGCTTTTCATATTCTTCATCAAGAATTTTCTCATTAAACTTTGCCCATTCTCCTCTTCCAAGAACGGAATATAAGCCGTAATGTATAAATAAGCCAAGTTTTGCGTCCCGCCACCACTTCATATCCTTTTCTTCCAGCTTAAGTCCGGGATATATTATATTATTAGGGCTTTTAAAATGAATCTGACTTTTTTGCATTGATTCAAGCTCAGCCCCGGTCATCTCCCTCTTGTAACCAGTATTAGCCATATTAAACCTCCATATCTTATACTATATTTATTAAAACAATATATTCTTTAATGATTTCTTTATATCTTGCCTCAAAAAAATATAAATAAAACTTTTTATTTTATATAAAAATGCTTTCTTCTATTAAGTAATGCCTTTACCATTTTATTTAATTCTCGGATTTCTGATTCTGACTGGATATTAAAGCTCTAATGAATTTTTCTGCATTGTCAATATTCTTTGAATTGCTTCTTATTGTAACAATTTTCTCGTTTCCTTCAATTTTAGAATCTACAAATATCGGGTTATCTGTAACATCTATTCCATACAGATGCGTTTCTGTGTCTCCGTTGTCTTCTACCTTTTTCATTAAGTCATTGTTTAAACCTTTGTCAATATCTATTTCATCCAGAAACTCATCTAAATTTGCAAATACTCCCTGTTCTACATCTCTGTCAAAGTTTGATTTATCCGTAATTATTACATCAAGTTCACCCATAGACAGCTCAACCTGAAACTGCTGCAAATTCTGATGATCTACATCAAGAATTGCCGGTGAAGATATGGGATAAGTAACGACGTAAATATTTTTGAGATCCGGTACTAATTCCTCAACTTTTTCCTTAAAAGTATCGGTCTCGAACGAATATATCGAACCAACAAAGGCAATATTAATATCGTATTTTGTCTTTTGTCTGGTGTATATCCATATTAAATATCCTACTGCTACTAAAAAGATAAGCATTAATGCTATTTTAGCTCTATTATAATATATAAAGTCAGAAATTTTACTCTTTTTTGATATTTCTCCTTCTTCTTCCTCTGTTCTGTAACCCATAAGGTAATTATATGCGGCATCTATTTCATCATAATCAATTTGTTCACTGCCTTCCGTATCGTTCTGCATTTCCGCCTGACGCTTCTTTTTCAGAATCATTGCATATGTTCTGCTTATATCATCCTTATTTGCATTTTCAGAAACACCTAAAATTTTACAAGCAGTCTTTCTATCCACAAAAATTACCTCCATTCATGGGTTAAAGCCATCATATATTATCTTATGCAAAGAATAAGGAGTAAAGAGTAAAGTATATCAGAATTCATTCTCGCAATTATTCATAGTATATATACTTCGTACTCTTTACTCGAATCGTATACTCCTTAATCTTTCGGCTTCATTGTCGGAAAGAGGATTACATCTCTTATGGAATACGAATCGGTAAGAAGCATTACAAGCCTGTCTATTCCTATACCAAGTCCTCCTGTAGGCGGCATTCCGTATTCAAGAGCGGTAACAAAATCATCATCCATCATGTTAGCTTCAGCATCTCCGGCTTCTCTCTTTCTTACCTGTTCAATAAACCTTTCTTTCTGGTCAATAGGATCATTAAGCTCTGAATAAGCGTTGCCCATCTCGCCTATGACGGTAAATATCTCAAATCTTTCAGTAAATTCAGGCTTATCAGGCTTTCTTTTTGTAAGAGGTGATACCTCAACCGGATAATCATATATTATAGTAGGCTGTTTTAAATGTTCTTCAACAAAATGTTCAAAGAATTGGTTTAAAATCTCACCTTTTGTATTTAAATTATCAATTTCAACACCTTTTTCCTTTGCTATAGCTTTTGCTTCATCAACAGTTGATATTGTATCAAAATCAACTCCGGCATATTTCTTTACTGCATCTACCATAGTCATTTTGTTCCATGGAGGGGTCAAATCAATCTCAGTACCCTGATATGAGATTTTCATTGTTCCGAGAACTTCCTGAGCTACGCTGGATATAAGATCCTCTGCCAGCTTCATCATTCCTTTGTAATCTGTATAGGCTTCATATACTTCCATCATGGTGAATTCCGGATTATGTTTTACCGACATTCCCTCATTTCTGAACATACGTCCCATTTCATAGACCTTTTCCAATCCACCTACGATAAGCCTTTTCAGATAAAGCTCAGGTGCTATCCTAAGGTAAAGGTCAATATCAAGGGTTTTGTGATGAGTAATAAACGGCCTTGCTGCCGCACCCCCCGCTATGGTGTTAAGCAAAGGTGTATCTACTTCTAAAAATCCTCTGTCGTCTAAAAATTTTCTTATCGCTTTGATAATTTTACTTCTGGTAATAAAAGTCTTTTTTACTTCAGGGTTTACTATTAAATCCAAATACCTTTGTCTGTATCTTAAGTCAACATCCCTAAGCCCATGCCATTTTTCCGGTAAAGGCTGAAGGGATTTTGCAAGCAATGTTACTTCTTTTGCCTTGACAGAAATTTCACCTTTATGAGTTTTAAAAACTTCACCTTTTACGCCAATAATATCGCCAATGTCATATTTCTTAAAATCCTCATAAGCTTCTTCTCCGATTTCATTTATCCTTACATATATCTGAATCCTTCCATCCCTGTCCTGGATATCGCTAAAGCTAGCCTTTCCCATGCCTCTTTTGGACATAATCCTTCCGGCAATTGAGACATAGCTGCCCTCCATGCTGTCAAAATTTTCTATAATCTCTGATGTTTTATTTGTAACATCATATTTTACTATATGAAAAGGATCTTTATTGTTATTTTGCAAATCAAGAAGCTTTAAACGCCTAACTTTAAGTATCTCATTTAAATCCTCAAACTCAAGGTTTGGTTCATTATTTTCTGACATCTTACAGTCCTCCTAAATTGTTTATTGCATTATATAAAAGGTTTATTAAACCTTCCTATAATTTTAATTATATTAAACTTGATTATCTAAATAAATTATTTATTTATTAACTTTACCAACATTTATTATTAATATCAAAGCATAATTTATATTAATGTGAAAATCCTGCCTCTATAAATTTCACATAACAGAAATGTTAACGAGCAGCAAATATCATAGTTGAAAATGCTCATATACTTTAAACACGATGCTTTTTAATATCAAAACTTGTTTCTTTACTTAATTATATCTATATAATAAGAAATAGTAAATTTTATTTGCCAACTTTTTAAATATATTTTTAAATCTATATTAAATTCAGGAATACTTTTCCTGCTGAATTATAAAATAACAGCTTACACTTATCATGTAAACTGTTATCAGTAATAAATTATGCAAATCAATATTGTAAATTAATTATCATATAAGCATAAAAGCAATACATCTTAATAAATTAACCATAAGTATTTGAACAATTGAACTATTTATTTATTTCTATAATTTTAAAACTTATTTTTCCTCCGGGAGCCATTACTTCAACTATATCACCTATCTTCTGTCCCATCAGCGCCTTACCTACCGGAGATTCATTCGATATTTTATTTTTAGAAGGATCAGCCTCTAAAGAGCCAACTATAGAATAAACAATCTCCTCATTATATTCCATATCAAGAACTTTTACCTTTGAGCCAATACTTACTGTTTCAGTGCTTACTTCATCTTCATCAATAACCTTGGCATGTTTTAACATGTTCTCAAGCTGGACTATTTCACCTTCAACTCTAGCTTGTTCATTCTTAGCTTCGTCATATTCGGAATTTTCAGATATATCACCAAAAGCCAAAGCCTGTTTTATTCTTTCTGCAATTTCTCTTCTCGCCACAGACTTCAGATACTCTAATCTTTCCTCTAATTTTTTTAAACCCTCATAAGTCAATGGATATTCTTTGCTGGTCATTTAAGGCCTCTCCTTTACTTAGAAATTTTGTGTTGATAATATATGCATTTTCAATTTTTCTATTAAAATAATGCAACATTTAATTAAGTAACCTTTTATCAGTATCAACTTATTTATATTATCATTACACAAATAGGTTCCTATTAATTTTTTTAATTATAAGATACATTAAAAACCTTGTCAAGAACGGTAAAATTTTATTATATATACACTTTTTTAATTATATACCCGTCTTCTATAAATGATTTGATTATTTGCTTAATATGATTTTCGCTTATATTATACTGATCTTCAATTCTTTCTATTCCTAGCTTATGCAGTATTATTATTTCAGCTAATTCATGATTTTTATATGCAGATGTTAAAATTTTGTCTTTTATATATTTTATGTTTTCAGGCAGCTCAATTTCTGCCTTGTCAATTATTGCAGCATTAATTATATCAACCGGTTTTTTACCTAAGTTTATTATAAAACTGTTTTTTAATACCCTGCAATTTTTAGGCATGCTTCCGTCTACCGATATTATGATCTTTGCTTTATCAAAGTTTCCTGAGAAATCTTCTGTTAGTCTGACAGATAAGCCATATTCTTCACTTAATTGATCTATTTGATTTTCTATTGAGCTGTAATTTGCGCTGATAACAGTTAGAAATCTCACGTCCTGAGAGAATAATTTTACCAAACGGATCACTTCATTGTCACAATTATTAGATATGATATAAAATTCCGTATTATAAAGCTCTAAATCGTACTGACTGCACATTACATTAACTGTTTCTTTCAATATAACCCTGAAAAGGATTCTGCCATTATGCTCCCAAACTACACAATTCGAAAGATTATATTTATCCTTAAAGCTTTTTGATGATATGCAGGAACTTATATCGTGCAGTTTTATAAATTTTGTTATTTCTTTTTCAAGTTTCTTCTTATTAAATAATAAATGCTTATATATATTAAAAAGGTCTATATTCCATATGCGGAAACCCTCATCTATATCGATCCCGGATATGCAGTCATCCAGATATACTTTTTTGAAAACTTTATAGCAAATCCTGATTATTAAATCTATAAGCTTGTTTTTAGATAATGCATAGCTGCTCACATCTCCGGAACAACCAATGAAAGCTAAATTACCCATATCTCCATACCTTTCTGAAAAGATAAATAATATAATATATACTTTCTTTAATAGTAATACTATTACACTGGCTTATTTAATATAACAATAATACACATAAAATCATGTTATGAAGATTAAAAGATAATGACTGACTTATAACTATTCTGGCTTGTTAACATAACTAGCATTAATAAGGTACTTTCCTAAAAGGATTTGATTAAATCTAACGCATAGAATTATTTATATTTTTAAAGTTCTTAATTCGAATATTTTTAAAAGAAAAAGCATCATGAATATTTCATGATGCTTCATATATTGGAATTGTAGTTTACATTACATACCCAGTTTAATGAAAACAAATGTCGTAATTATTTTATACTTGCACAAATGGTAATTCCCAAGTGTTATTATTAAAACCCTCGACTTTTAGTCTGAATTATTATGACGACACTCTGTCACTGTCCTTAAGTATTACATCGTGGGCTCCGCCCTCAATAATACTTGTTGCGGAAACAAGAGTAAGCCTTGCTTTCCTATGAAGCTCATCAATTGTAAGTGCTCCACATGTACACATTGTTGATTTTATTTTTGCTATGGTTATATCAAGATTATCTTTAAGTTTTCCGGCATATGGAACATAGGAATCAACGCCTTCTTCAAATTCAAGCTTCTGCTCTCCGCCAAAGTCATACCTCTGCCAGTTGCGAGCCCTGTTTGAACCTTCTCCCCAATATTCCTTTACATAGTTATTACCTATCTTCAGCTTTCTTGTAGGGCTTTCATCAAATCTTGCAAAATAACGCCCCAGCATGACAAAGTTCGCACCCATAGCCAGCGCAAGTGTTATATGATAATCATGTACTATACCGCCATCTGAACATATCGGTATGTAAATACCTGTTTTCTCATAATATTCATCTCTGGCTTTGGCAACTTCTATTACCGCTGTAGCCTGTCCTCTTCCTATACCTTTCTGCTCCCTGGTAATACATATGGAGCCTCCTCCTATACCAACTTTAACAAAATCAGCTCCCGATTCAACAAGGTATAAGAATCCTTCTTTATCTACAACATTACCTCCGCCGACTTTTACATCGTCTCCATAGGTCTCCTTTATATATGTCAGCGTATCTCTCTGCCATTCAGTGTAACCATCAGATGAATCTATACACAAAATGTCAACTCCGGCATCGATTAACGCAGGTACTCTGTCTTTATAATCACGTGTATTTATACCTGCTCCTACAATTAAACGCTTATGGCTGTCCAAAAGCTCATTTGGATTTTCCTTATGGCTGTCATAGTCTTTTCTGAAAACCATATATACAAGATGTTGATTCTCATCAATAATAGGAAGGCAATTAAGTTTGTGATCCCATATCATATCATTTGCTTCTGATAAGGTTATACCTTCTTTTCCGTAAATAAGCTTATCAAAAGGCGTCATGAAAGTGCTTACTTTCTCATCAAGTGAACATCTGCTCAGCCTGTAATCCCTGCTTGTTACTATTCCCAGAAGTTTACCCACGGGTGATCCGTCTTCTGTAACAGGCATCGTTGAATGTCCGGTTTTTTCTTTTAGTTTAAGCACATCTCTCAAGGTATCATCCGGTTTCAAATTTGAGTCACTTACAACAAATCCTGCTTTATACTTCTTTACTCTGCGCACCATATCTGCCTGGCTTTCTATAGCCTGGGACCCATATATGAATGATATTCCCCCACACCTTGCCAATGCAATTGCCATATTGTCATCAGAAACTGACTGCATTATAGCAGATGCAAAAGGTATGTTAATTTCAAGGGGACATTTTTCGCCTTTCTTAAATTTAACAATTGGTGTCTTCAAATTTACATTATCAGGAGTACATTCCTTTGTCGTAAGATTGGGTATAAGCAAGTATTCATTAAATGTTCTTGAAGGCTCATTATAATAAAAAGCCATTATTTCAATCCTCCATTTCAACATAATTAATTTTATCAATCAGTATTTTAAGTGTAAAATTTTTATAATATTTATAGATAAAAATCCGCAGTTTCTTAATCTTTTCTGCCGGAAAAGTTCTGCTGCAGAGTAATGGTAATTATAGATATGGCTTTATCCCGACATATTATATTTCCAGTCAGCAAAGTTTATAAAAAATTCTACATCAACACAAGCATGATGTCAAATAAACAATTACATATAATTACACTTATTATCTTTTCATTTTATCTATAAACCTATATATTATATTAATATTAAGATATATGGTCTTTTATATACAATGCAATAATCACTAATTTATATTATACTCCCGTTTTTTACCCTCACTGATATCCTGCCATGACTGATAACTGTCAGTATTTTTTATGTTCTTTTCCAATACACTCCATATTCCATCGGAAGCAAAGCCTCTTGCCCATACGGCAGTACCGGCAATATCATATTTTAGTACAAGGGAAGATTTCAAATCAATGGAATTTTCATCTTCCAGCCATATCTTATAAGTTGCACCTTCCTTTATATATTCAGCATAAAATTGACCGCTTTCATCATCCCATTTAATCTGAGCATTATTATTCTTTACTGTCTTTCTTGCACCATCCATCGATAAAGCAGCTACGCTGGAAACTTCTACTTTTCCGCCTTCATTGATTTCTTCCTTCCATAACCTTGTGTAAAAAGGTATACCCAGGAGCAATTTTTCTTTCGGTACTTCCTCCAATGTCGTTTTCAGATACTTTTCTACCCAAGACAATTGCGCTGTTGATCCTGCTTCCGGCGAGGAAGCCCAGTGTTGGTCATAAGTCATTACTGCTACATAATCAACAACTTTACTTAAACCTTTTCTGTCATAGCACAGGGACCAGTTTTCACTGCCATCAGGCACCCCGATATCTATAGAAACCACCAGACCCTGTTCTTTCAGAAGAGGCGCCAGTTCTCTTACAAATTGCGTAAGTGCATCCCTGTCGCTGACTTTAATATTTTCAAAATCTATATTTATCCCGTCAAGCTTGTAAAGAGACGCGTATGTTAAAAGCTCTCTGATTGCCGCATCCCTGTAATCTGTATTGTTAAGGAATTTGCTTGTGTTTTCAGAACTGTTAAAATCGTTTCTAAATAGTGCCCATACTTTATATCCATTGTTATGGGCCCATTCTACATAGCGTGAGTCTGCTCTGTTTATTATAGGTTCTCCAGGTTCCTTCTGAAGTTCAAACCATGTTGGCGAAATTACATCAACTCCCGGCATCAAATCAGTTTTTATCCTATCAGGCCTGACTTCATACATATCCCACACCAGGTTTATTTTCCCGGATTCAGGCTTCCAGGAAGGTTTATTTTCCTTTTTGGGTTCTTCATTAGTTATATTTTCCTCATCTAATTTTACATATTTCTTTTGTATATAGCCAACAGCGCCTCTTGCTGTTCTGACCTTATACCACTTCTCATCCGTTTCAAATACCAGAAGTGTATTGTCTTTTTCACTTACCGAATCTGTATTAAGTTTTTCGATTATAGGATATCTTAAAGACTTCCCTTTTCTGACCACAGCCTTTGACGATATAGGTTTTGCCGTCTGCACTCTTTTATCTTTAAAATCAATAATCACTACATTGTCTTCACTGTTATGTTGTATATTTATATTATAAAAATCAGCCAGAAACTTAATAGGCAAATATATGACACCATTCACATTTTTAACAGGCATATTCAATGTCACAGGTTTATTGTTTACATATGCATCAAGATTATCAGTCTGCATCCTTACTATCTTATCTTCTGTGGTAATAGTAACCTTTTGCAAATTTCCGTCCCACCAAATATTACTGTCTATATATTTTTTAATCGTTTCATAGGGAAGCAGGATTTCATTTTCATCGATTAAAGGCCTTGCTTCTGAATCATCTATAATGTCTTCCATCACCAATGTTGTACGATTATCGTCAAATATAGAAATTATTCGATTATTTATATAAACGAATCTGATAAATACGAATACAGCAAGTATTATTAAAGCAATCCCCAATACTGATTTTTTTAATCTATTGTTCATCAAAATATGGCCCCCGATAAATAATAATTTATAGCATATAATAAGAAAGCGGAATTACATAACACGTACGTGTTACAATGATTCCGCCTTTAATCATCTTTCTGTCAGCTTTGTTTACTCAAATACTTTACTTGGTATATAAGTTTTAAAAGCATTTATCATCTTTGGGTCAGGTTCAAAATATACCATAATCCTGTCCTTTTCCCTATATAGGACAAAGTAGTATATATCTTCAGCTTTCATTGAACTTACTGCCTTTATTATCTTAGTCATCTTTCCCGCATATTGACTGTAATGTGAACCATTTATTTTTTCAAGGATTTCAAATTCTTTGCAATTAGCAGTAAAGATTCTTTTCCTTTTCTTTCTGTCTATTATTACATCAATGTCAATTTCACCATTAGTAAGCGCATATTCATATTCCTTATTTCTGCTTCTGATCAGTTTATATGCAGCATATAAAACACCTACATCTGCAAGCAAAGCAACAGACCTTATCAAAACAGGCAATATATAAATAAGAACCAATGCCAATATTATAATACCGGTTATAAACAGATAGTCTCCTATGCTCTTCTTTTTTTGTATTATTTTTTCTATAAATAAATCCATCTAATCCACCTTTTTTATAAATATAGTTAAAGTGTAACACATATTTTTTTCTTATACAAGTAAAAACCTAACCCCCTTTATATCTGCAGATTTTCGTTATATGTAATATAAATCACTTTCAGCGGAGTCTGTTTATTTAGACCTTATTTATAAATGCAACAGATAGATTAATGAAAATTATTACAGAGAAAACAAACAGGGCGGAAATTGCAGTTTATCATAACCTCAATTTCCGCCCCTATTTATTTTTCTTTTTCTGCTATGTTTATATTAGTACATTCCGCCGCCCATTCCGCCGGCTGCCGGCATTGGAGGTTCCTTTTCAGGCTTGTCGGCAACAAGGCTTTCAGTAGTAAGTACCATCGCAGCTACAGAAGCAGCATTTTGCAGTGCTGATCTTGTAACTTTTGCAGGGTCGATTATACCTGCTTCGATCATGTTAACATACTTCTGATTAAGAGCGTCAAAACCTATGCCCTTTTCGCTGCTCTTGATTTTATCTACTATTACAGAACCTTCAAGTCCTGCATTCGCAGCAATTTGTCTTACAGGTTCTTCAAGAGCTTTGGCAATTATCTGTACGCCTGTCTTTTCATCACCGCTTACTGTATCAAGAAGTTTTTCTACTTTTGGTATAACGTTGATAAGAGCAGTTCCTCCACCAACTACTATACCTTCTTCAACTGCAGCTTTCGTTGCAGCAAGAGCGTCTTCTATTCTCAGTTTCTTTTCTTTCATTTCAACTTCAGTAGCTGCACCAACCTGGATTACAGCGACTCCACCGGAAAGTTTTGCAAGTCTTTCCTGAAGTTTTTCTCTGTCAAAATCAGAAGTTGTTTCTTCAATCTGTGCTTTTATTGATGCAATTCTCTTCTTTATTTCTACTGTGTCTCCGGCTCCGTCTACAATTATAGTGTTTTCTTTTTGAACTTTAACCTGTCTTGCTTTACCTAACTGATCTATAGTTGCATCTTTAAGCTCAAGGCCGAGTTCTTCAGTAATTACCTGTCCGCCGGTAAGGATAGCAATATCCTGAAGCATTGCTTTTCTTCTGTCACCAAATCCGGGAGCTTTTACAGCTACACATGTAAATGTTCCTCTTAATTTATTAAGTACGAGAGTTGCGAGAGCTTCACCCTCAACATCTTCAGCGATTATAAGTAATTTCTTACCCTGTTGAACAATTTGTTCAAGAAGAGGTAATATATCCTGAATATTTGAAATTTTCTTATCTGTTATAAGAATATACGGTTCATCTAAAACCGCTTCCATTTTGTCTGTATCGGTAGCCATGTATGCTGACACATATCCTCTGTCAAACTGCATACCTTCAACTATTTCAAGGTTTGTTCCCATTGTCTTTGATTCTTCAACGGTAATTACACCGTCATTTGTAACCTTTTCCATGGCATCCGCAATAAGATTTCCTATGTCGTCATCATTAGCGGATATTGCAGCTACTCTTGCAATGTCTTCTTTTCCTTTAACCTTCTGGCTAATTTCTTTTATACCTTCAACAGCTGCATCTACAGCTTTTTCCATACCTTTTTTAAGCATCATCGGATTAGCGCCTGCAGCCACATTTTTAAGGCCTTCTCTGATGATTGCCTGAGCAAGCAATGTAGCAGTAGTTGTACCGTCACCTGCAACATCATTGGTTTTGGTAGCAACTTCTTTTACAAGCTGTGCTCCCATATTTTCAAATTTATCTTCGATTTCAATTTCCTTTGCAATTGTCACACCATCATTTGTAATAAGCGGTGCTCCGAATTTTTTATCAAGAACAACATTTCTTCCTTTTGGTCCAAGTGTTACTTTAACCGTATCTGCCAGCTGATTTACGCCTCTCTCTAAAGCACGTCTGGCTTCTTCACCAAACAATATTTCCTTTGCCATATTATATCCTCCTTTAATCTGGAAATCGGTATGTCGTATAAATTAAGACTGAATATGCAATTGCAACTATCTATATAATTATTCAACTATTGCAAGAACATCATTTTGCCTTAATATGGTATATTCCTGATCATCAATTTTAACTTCAGTTCCGGCATATTTGCTGATAAGTACTTTATCTCCTACTTTTAATTGCATTTTAATTTCTTTACCATCTTCAACTGTACCAGGACCTACAGCAACAACCTCAGCTATCTGTGGTTTTTCTTTTGCGGAACCTGGTAATACTATACCGCTTTTTGTAGTTTCTTCACATTCCACCATTTTAATAACAACACGGTCGCCTAAAGGCTTTATAGTCATTTTATATACCTCCTCTTGTAATTCTTATTAGCACTCACTCCCATTGAGTGCTAATCATGTAAATAATAATAATATAATATCCAATTTACAATCAAATATGTGATTTATGAAAATTATACGATTATTGGCTGAATTTGACTCATATAATTATCTTATTTTGAAATTTCAGCTAATTGCTCATTTTTTCTTCAAATATCAAAAAAATGGAGATATATATAATATATTCTCCTATAACTTTACGGGCAGCAATTTCACATTAAAGCTATAAAACAAGCATGTCATAAAAACTTATTTTAAAGATCACTATATACAATTAATATCCTAACTGTTTTAACTTGTATGATATAGTCGACACTGAAATATTATATTTTGACGCAATTTGTGCCTTTTGCACTTTTATTTGATTCTTCATGCAATAGATATATTCAAATACAGCCGCCCATACCTCAAACTTCCTGATAACAGGTTTGTTTTTAGAACTTAATTTTGTTATAACAGACAAACATATATCTTCTATCTCCCGATCGTACGAATTGTCATATTCAGGTTCCTTATTATAAATAGCCCAATTTACGGCTTGTTCCCATTTATATCCTATCTTTTTAAACAAATCATTTTGTAAATCGATTACTTCATCAAATATTTCCAGATCCTCCGGAAAATCTGTGTATGAATTTAAATAAATAATCTTATTATCCTGTTGTCTCTCTTGTTTATAAGCTCTTTTTCCCTTGTTGTTTATACTTTCCTGTTTAATACAGGTATCCCATTGCCCTTCATATAACTCTATATAGTAAATCGCATTGCTTGCTTCTTCAATAAAACATCCGTCAGGACTCATCTCTATATATTTTTTGAAATATGAAGCTGCTTTTTTAAATTCACCGAGGTCAAAGTAATTGCAAGCCATGCAGAAATAACATTCAGAAAGGGAATCATCAATATTCTTAAGTATGCCGGCAAGTATCTTGTTTGACTCTTTATAATCACCGATTTCAGTGAGTACACCTGCGATATTAAGCTGATAATCAGCATTAAAGGGCTGCATATTTGCAGCTTTTATAAAATACTTGAGGGCATCTAAATACTTTTTTTCATCTTCATATCTTAAGCCTATTTTATAGTATAGTTCTGCGCTCGTTTTATAAGGTAATATTTTTTTCTTTTTATTATCTCTCATTTTATAATCTCACTCTCATTTATTATCTCTACTAATGTCTTTCAATGGTAATATTACTTTGAATATATTATGAGGCCAAATATTCAGGAATTTAACTTCACCTATATCCCTGAAAATATGTTTAATGCCTGTAAAGCTGTTTTTATAATTCATAAACCTGTTTGCGTTGCTCATAGACAATATTCTTTGATACAGCCATGGATTTCTTCTTATTGGATTGCTTTCTTTTATATACCTTCTTACGCTGTTGCTGGCAACAAGTGATCCCGGATTACTAACCTCTATAGCGTGAGAAGATATTGTTATAACAATACCGCGCGAGGTATCCATATAATCTCTATGTATCATTGCATTTGCTACAACCTCATCCAGAGCTTCATATGGATAATCAGGTATATTTATTATTTCCCTCAGCAATTCTGATACTTCTTTCATCATGCCGGGTATATTCCCTCTGATAATTGAGGCGCCTTTTTCGTACAAAACCTTCACATTAACATAAGGCAAATACAACGGAGTTTGTTTCCCAAACAGCAGCATGCCTCCGATTGTAGGATGATACTCATCTCCTTCACTCATTCTGCCTATTATACCCATAGCTTCAAGAAGTACTTTATCCGGACTGCCGTTTATTACATTAAATCCCTTAAAATATTCCATCAGCGCGTCTTCATCAAGGCTATCCAGTGTAGCATTCTTTATTATAACATTTTCAAAAGACAAAAGCCCATTTTCCTGAAGCATATTTGCGACTTCACTTCTTCTTGCCGTATCCGTTGTGGAACCGCGCCTTATATAAAACGCGCCGTTTTGAGTCATCTGATGAGGTTTGTTATTGCTATTATAAATGGTGAGGACACCCACCTTTTTGCCATCTATATCCACAAATTCTACTGACAGAGGAACCGGAGGATCACATCTGTTATATATAATCTGCTGTATCTGTTCTTCGGAATATTCATCGGGATTCACTCCAAGAATCCTTTTTGTCTTGTCCTCAACGCCGAAAATTATGTATCCTCTGCCACCCCTGGAATTTGCAATAGCTATAACATCCTTTGCAAGTTCTTTCTTTTCGCTTTCAGTAGCAAGGCTAAGAGTTGCTTTGAAATCCAGTTTTAAATCCTCTTCTCTTTTTATAAGCTGGAGCAGCTTATTTTTATTCAGGGAAATCACCGCCATTCTATCCACACATAATACGCAAATGTATTTTGCTGTTTAATTCAAAACGGCTATTTATCTTCTTCTTTTTAATTCATCATATATATCTTCAAGTTTAAGGCCCTGCTTAACCATAAGCACCAGAATGTGATATACCAAATCGGATATCTCATACCTGATTTCTTCCTTTGAATTATTTTTTGCCGCAATCAGTACTTCCGCGCACTCTTCTCCAACCTTCTTCAATATCTTGTCAATACCGCTGTCAAGCAGATAATTTGTATATGAACCTTCCTTAGGATTTATGGTCCTGTCAGCGATAACATCATATAAATCCTGAAGTATCTTCGCATTTGCTCCATATACTTTTTCGGGTTCAAATACCTTATCCTGCGTAGTTTTTGCTTCACCTTCACCAAGCTCCCTGTAAAAACAGGAGTGATGTCCGGTATGGCATGCTCCCCCTATTTGTTCTACTGAAATGAGCAAAGTATCATTATCGCAGTCTATTTTCATCGACTTTATTTTTTGAAAATGCCCTGAAGTTTCTCCTTTTAGCCATAATTTATTACGGCTTCTGCTCCAGTAATATGCTTTCTTTGTTTCAATTGATTTTTGCAAAGCCTCCCTGTTCATGTATGCAAGCATCAGAACTTCATACGTCTTGCAGTCCTGAACTACAACCGGAACCAATCCGTTTTGATCAAATTTTACTTCATCTATTATACTGCTCATCTAAATAACTCCTTATTTATAATTTATAAAACACAATTAATTGTTTGTAATTTAATGCGTAACCTTTAAATCTAAAACATCTCTTAATTTTTATCCTTCATCCTAAAAGGCTTCATAAGTGAATAATTAGTAACTATTATTATTCTTTTTCTCCAAAGGGTAAAGTATGAGCCTTTGAAAAGCTTCGTCAATACACTCGATAGAAAACAGACGACGCGGTAAAAATGACACGATATCATTTTTAGACGCAACGGAGCCACGGATGGTGACTTTGCGCCGACCGACAAAGGAATGTTTTCTATCGCCAAGTGTATACGAAGGTTTTCACTGACCCGAAAGCCTCCGCGGCGGTCATAAGGTAATGCGACACTTTTCTGCTTACGCGGATCAACCTTGCTGAAAATGTCCCATTTTGAAAGGCGATTTTTCCGCCGATTTTGATCGCTCAAAAGCGGCAAAGATCTTCGAAGTCACTCAAACAACCAGCTTTAAAATTAAAAACACCCTAAAGCCTTACTTCAATATTTTTCTTCCTAAGATACTCCTTCAACTTCCTTATCTCAATCTCCTTATAATGGAATAACGAAGCTGCAAGCACAGCATCAGCCTTTCCCTCTGTCAATGCATCATAAAAATGTTCCATAGTACCTGCTCCGCCTGAAGCTATTACCGGTATATTTACATTTTCGGAAATAGTGCGCGTAAGCTCAATATCATAACCGTTTTTCGTACCGTCGCAATCCATACTTGTAAGCAGTATTTCCCCTGCTCCCAGCCTTTCTGCTTCTATGGCCCATTCTAACGCATCCTTTTTAGTATTGACACGACCACCGTTAATATAAACATCCCATCCGGGTTTATCACTATCATCCGTTCTTTTCTTGGCATCTATGGCAACAACCACGCATTGACTGCCAAATTTTAATGCCGCTTCCGAAATCAATTCCGGCCTTTTTACTGCCGCCGAATTAACGGATACTTTATCAGCCCCGGCCTTTAATATTTCCCTGAAGTCATCAACAGTGCGTATTCCTCCGCCAACGGTAAAAGGTATAAATACCTGCTCGGCAACCCTTCTTACTACGTCCAGCATTATTGCTCTGGCATCTGAAGATGCTGTTATATCAAGGAAGGTTAGCTCATCAGCTCCCGCTTTGTCATAGTAAGCAGCTATCTCAACAGGATCACCAGCATCCTTGAGATTAACAAAATTAACACCCTTTACCACTCTGCCGCCATGTACGTCCAGACACGGTATAATTCTTTTTGTCAGCATATTTCATACTCCTTAATATTTCGACTTTTACTTAATTATATCAACAAAATTTCTCAATATTTTCAAACCGGTCTCTCCGCTCTTTTCAGGATGAAACTGTGTAGCAAAAACATTGCCTCTGTTAACGGCCGAATGAAACTCAATGCCGTATTCCGTCCTTGCTGCTACTATATCATTATCTTCCGCGTCAAGATAATATGAATGCACAAAATATACATAAGGTGTTTCATCCAAACCGTAAAACAACCTGCAATCTTTATCGGTTTTTAAAGAATTCCATCCCATATGTGGAACTTTTAGATTCATATCTAAAGGGAATTGCTTTACTTTTCCTTTAAACAACCCCAGACCTTTAACATCGCCTTCTTCACTGTGATCAAACAACAGTTGTAATCCAAGGCAAATGCCCAAAAACGGACGGTCTTCGGCAACTGCCCTTTTAACTACATCAATCATCCCTACTTTTTCAAGGTTTCTCATGGCATCGGCATATGCTCCTACTCCGGGAAGCACTATCGCATCAGCACCGAGTACAGTATTTTTATCAGAAGTAACCTCTGCTTTGTATCCAATATATTGAAATGCCTTCTCTACACTGCCAAGATTTCCTACACCATAATCTATTATAGCTATCATTTGTATCAACTCCCATGCCGCAGAAGATTAAATATGGGTATAACGCAGGAGTAATAATTCCTATCATGCATCAACTGTTAATATTAAAATAACTATCAACTTATAATTCTATATTTTAATTCTTAATTAAAACTGCTTTACTCTCTATCAGTCATTGCAATTCTCAATTTACTCAAGTTCTTTACCTGTAATTCTCCTGTAAGCCTCTTTATATTTTTCTTCAGTCTTTTTTATAACATCTTCAGGTAATTTAGGCGCAGGGGGCTGCTTATTCCACTTTATTTCCTCAAGATATTCCCTGACAAATTGCTTGTCAAAACTCTTTTGCGGTCTTCCCGGTTCATAGTCATCCATTGACCAGAACCTTGATGAATCCGGAGTACATACTTCATCAGCCACAACCAGATTGCCCTCACATATGCCAAACTCAAACTTGGTATCAGCAAGTATAAGTCCTCTGCTTTCAGCATGCTCGCTTGCTTTCTTATACAGTGCTATGCTTGCATCCTTCAACTTTTCCGCCATCTCTCGGCCTATAATGTCCGCCAACTGTTCAAATGTAATATTTTCATCATGCCCTTCATTAGCTTTGGTAGTTGGCGTAAAAATCGGCTCAGGCAGCTTGTCGCACTGTCTCAGCCCTTCGGGCAGCTTTATACCGCAGATGCTTCCTGTTGCCCGATATTCCTTGAGGCCTGATCCCTCAAGATATCCGCGCACAATGCATTCCGCCGGCAGCATTTTCACTTTTTTCACCAGCATTGACCTACCCTGCAGCTCTTCTTTAAATTCAGACAAACCATTGGGATATTGGCTGACATCAGTAGTTATCATGTGATTGCCTATAACGTCTTTTGTATGATTAAACCAAAATTCAGATATGCCGTTAAGCACTTTTCCCTTATTCGGTATAAGGTCTGAAAGCACTACATCAAAAGCAGATATCCTGTCGGTAACCACGATTAAAAGTTTATCTCCAAGATCATATACATTTCTTACCTTTCCTTTTATAAATAAAGGTTCTTTTATAAAATCCGTATTATCCAGTACTTTAGACATATTCATCCTCCATTTTCTGTTTTGTTTATTGTTATTTTTTTATCTAATTTAAAGTTTACTTTAGTATTTATCTAATTATCTTGCTAACTTTATTAGCAAAGCGCTGTTCATTTACTCTGAACGCTCTGGTCAGATTTTACATACCTGCATGGCAATATAAGCATTTATACTACCTATAAACTCCCTTTCGTAGACATCACTCCGGTAATCCTGTCATCGATCCGCGAAGCCTCATCCAGTGCCCTGCCAAATGCTTTAAATATTGCCTCTATGATATGATGATCATTTTTACCGTAAAGAGCTTTTATATGAAGCGTCATTCCTGCATTAAATGCCACCGCTCTGAAAAATTCTTCTACCATTTGCGTGCTCATAGTGCCAACCCTGTCCGATGTAAAATCCGCATCAAAAACCAAAAACGGTCTGCCGCTTAAATCCATAGAAACCATTGCAAGAGCCTCATCCATGGGAACAAAGGAAGTTCCATATCTTTTTATGGATTTTTTATCAGCAAGGGCCTCTTTTATAGCAAGTCCCAAAGCTATACCAATATCTTCCGCCGTGTGGTGTTCATCGACATACAGATCCCCTTCTGCTTTGACAGTAATATCAAACAACCCATGTTTTGCAAAAAGGGCAATCATATGGTCAAGAAAGCCTATACCCGTGTTCAGTTCTGAATTTCCGGTGCCATCAAGGCAAAAAGACAAAGTTATATCAGTTTCTCCGGTTTTTCTGGAAATGCTGGACTGTCTGTTCATGGGTTTTCCTCCTTTAATTCACAAACTGCCTTATGCCATTAACAAAGACATACAATTTGCGGTAAGAAATCACTGATTTCATAACTTAAGACCGATATTTATAATTATTTGCTGCGTTGAAACAGTGAATTTCTCATATAAACATATATTATTCTGTACTCGAATATTAATGATAAGCTTTTTTATTTCCCAAACCTTAGACAATAATTTCGGTTTATGGTATTTATAGTTTTTATTATAGCAAAAAAATACAATAAGCTACAGCTTTTTAAATTCATATTTACATTATTGTAAAATTACAGACATTAAAAATCGTTAAACCCCAAAAAACATCAAATTTCGTATATTATTCAAACCTCACCCTTATAGCATTGGCATGAGCTTTGAGTCCCTCTGTCTCTGCAAATAGTATTACATCGTTTTTTACCTTTTCCAATGCATTTTTTGTATATGAAATAAGGCTGGTCTTCTTTATAAAATCATTAACATTCAAAGGTGAAAAAAATCTTGCCGTCCCGCTTGTAGGCAGTGTATGATTAGGCCCGGCAAAGTAATCTCCGAGCGGCTCTGATGAATAATTGCCCAAAAAAATAGCTCCGGCATTTTTAATGCTGCCTATAAGGTCAAATGCATTTTCTACGCATACCTCAAGGTGTTCGGGAGCGATAGTGTTTACAATATCAACAGCTTCGTCAATACTGCCAACAATGATTATGGCTCCATATTCATTTATGGACTGTGTTGATATATCTTTTCTTGGCAGAACCGCATTTTGCTTTTCAATTTCATTCTGAACTTCCATAGCCAGTTTTTCAGAGATTGTCACTAACACAGATGACGACAGTCTGTCATGCTCAGCTTGTGACAGCAAATCTGCTGCAATATACTTTGCATCTGCTGAGTCATCTGCGATTATGGCAATCTCGCTCGGCCCGGCAAACATGTCAATATCGCAAAAGCCAAACACCATTCGCTTTGCTGTGTTGACATATACATTACCCGGACCTACGATTTTATCAACTTTGGGTATAGTCTCTGTACCAAAAGCCATGGCAGCTATTGCCTGAGCGCCTCCAACTTTGTATATTTCAGTAACACCCGCTTCATTCGCAGCTGCAAGTATCACTGGATTTACCTTTCCATCAGCACCCGGAGGCGTACACAATATAATGTTTTCTACACCTGCAACTTTTGCGGGAATCACATCCATAAGCACAGTAGAAGGCAAAGGTGCCGTCCCTCCCGGTACATATACCCCAACAGTCTCCAATGCCCTATAGAGTTGGCCTAATATTACACCATCATTCTCAGTGGTTATCCATGATTTCTCCTTTTGTTTTTCATGAAATGCCTCTATGTTGCTCTTTGCTCTTTTTATAACATTAAGCAGATTCTCATCAATCATTTCATATGCTTTTTTAATTTCTTCCCCCGATACTTTTAATGTATCACTGGTAAGCTGCACTTTATCAAACTTTGCTGTATATTCTATAACAGATCTGTCCCCTTTTAATCTTACATTCGTAACAATTTCGTTTACTGTGTTTAATACAGGTTCCATATCCATTTGGCTTCTTGATATAAGCTTTTCATAAAGGCTGTTATCCGCTCCGGATCTTAAATCCATTATTTTTATCATTTCATACTCAACCTCTTTTCTCTAACTGCTTTCGTATATTTTCTATTATATAATTAATCCTTTCGCTTTCCATCTTCATGCTCACTCTGTTGACAATCATCCTCGCGCTTATATCAGCTATCTTGTCAAGTATAACCAGACCGTTTTCTTTTAATGTGCTTCCTGTCTCAACAAGGTCCACAATCACCTCCGACAGGCCTACAAGGGGCGCAAGCTCAACAGAACCGTTAAGCTTAATTATTTCAATGCTTTCTTTTCTCTTATGCTCAAAATATTCTCTTGCTATGCGAGGATATTTTGTTGCAACTCTTTTATTATTCAACTGGTCAAGCTTCCCTTCAAGATGCGCCGGCCCCGCAACGACCATCTTGCAAGCCGCAAAGCCTAGATTAAGTACTTCGTATAATCTTCTTCCTTCCTCCAGAAGCGTGTCTTTTCCTACAATTCCTATATCAGCGGCTCCGTAGTCCACATATGTGGGAACATCACTGGGTTTGGCGAGAAAAAACTTTATTTTGTTTTTCTCATCAGTAAAAATTAACTTGCGGGATGAAACCTTTAACTCCGAGCAATCAAAGCCTATAGCTTCAAATAATTCTATTGAAAGGTCAGTAAGTCTCCCTTTTGAAAGGGCAATAGAGAGATACCTCATAATTTACCTCCTGAAAGCTGTTGTATAGTTGTTTTATTTATTTCTCCTGTCTGCACATTATGAATTTCTATGGTGTTTTCATCCAGTATATATATTACTCCGCCTATGCCGACTTTTAACGCATATTCCTTCACTGAAGCAATCCCTTTACGTGTTATGTCAAGTTCAACCACCAGATTTTGATTTCTTAGTATTTGGCATATTTCAAATGCAGTTCTTCTGCCCCTCTCCTCATATGTAACCAAAGTATCCACCCTTGGTTTTTCAGTTTCCACCAATTGCCTTTCCAATGCTGTCATAATCATGTTTATACCAAGGGAGAAACCTGTAGCGGGACAATTTCCGCCAAATTCACTTACCAAATTGTCATACCTTCCTCCGCTTAATATTGGAAAACCAACTCCATACGTAAAACCTCTGAAAATTATACCCGTATAATAATTAATACTTTGGAGCATTCCAAGGTCTACTGATACATGCCTACTCAATCCGTAATCATCTAAAATATCCAGTACCTGACGCAAGTTTTTTAAAGCTCTGAGAGACCTTTCATTTAAAGTAACCTTTTCGGCCTGATCAAGTACATCTGCTGATCCGAACAGGCCCGGAAGGCTTAGTATAAGCTGTTTCAAACCTTCATTAATTTTGTATTGCCCAACCAATTCTTCAATGCCCAGATAGTCCTTGCTGTCTATCAAAGCTCTCATTTGTTCTGCATCATCTTCTGAAAGCCCTGTCTCTTCCATGATTCCTTTAAAGAACTCCACCTGTCCTATATCAATCTGAAAGTCTTTAATGCCTGCCTTTTTTACTGCATTTATTGCCAGGGCAATTACCTCTGCATCCGCCTCCGGAGAAGATTCACCGATTATCTCAACCCCCGCCTGGGTGAATTCCTTTTGCTTGCCTCCTCCGAGTTCATCATACCTGAACATGTTTCCTATATATGAAAATTTTATGGGGTAGGGTCTGTCCTTATATTTTGTTGCTGCTATCCTGGCAACAGGTATAGTAATGTCAGGCCTTAAGACAAGGATTCTTCCGCGATGGTCAAAAAACTTAAACATGGTTTCCTGCGGAGTAAGTTCGGTATTCCCTGAAAATACATCATAAAATTCTATAGTGGGTGTTTCTATCTCAAAAAACCCATAGCTGTTAAACAATTTTCTCATTTTATCCTCAAGGGTCCTTTTTAAATAACACTCATCAATTAATATGTCCTGTACACCATCAGGCGTATATATCTTCCATTTGCCCATATGCAGCACCTCACTTTATTACTTTATCACGTTAAATCGATAAATTAGATAATTACAAATATTATAAGTCACTATTTCATTATTGTCAATTATGTCAATTAAATTAATCTGTTGTGCTAGTTGTTTTGTGGAAGAAGCTTTGTGGAGAGGTTCATATCACCTGCTAATCCGAGCCTAAGTTAAGCGAATTCACTGTTTGAGCAGAATAATTACATGGTGCTTTTTTATATAACTAATCTCCAGATTTTCATATATGTTAAAATACACTTCATTAGTTGTTGTGCTCCGCTACTATAAACATATTCTGTTACGGAGCACATATATAACAAATCAAGATTATACTGCGAGTTTGAATTCGTATCAGCTAAATTTACAGGGTCTTGGCATCGCAGCTCGGTTTCCCGGAACAAAGTCAACTAGCACAACAAGTCAAATTATAAAATAAAAAGACCCGATGTATTAACACCGGACCTTTGTTATTTTGTAACTATTGGCCTATTTTATTTAATTCACTTTCAAAGGAATTTATCATACATCCTGATCCATCCCAGTTTTTACACGCTCTGCATGACAGGCCTTCTGTAATTGCACTGTATCTGTTGCTTGCAGTTCTTCCCGAACTGAAGTTTCTGCATGATTGAGCTACTACCTCCACAAAATCTTCACTTGAAAAATCAGACATATTACTTCCTCCCGTCAATTAGAGTTAAGTATATTATCTGCATTTGTAAGGAAACTTATACCTCACTCAAGTTTTATCAGGTTAGCATATGCAGCCATAAGCCTTTTCATGCCGTATTGTTCAAACTGTATATCCAGTTTGAAATCTCCGTTTTCAGCTTCTTTCTTTAAAATTATACCTATACCGAATTTTTTATGTTGAACCTTATCCCCAACGTTATAATCCTGTATAGCAGATGAAACCTGCATCGGATTTGAAAAAGGTTTTATGCCGGCAGTTCCTGAGGTACTTTTACCAATAATCATTGTCCTGGCTTTGCTGCCTAAAATACTTTCTATTCCTCTTGGAAATTTAGCTGCCTGATGACCGGTATAATCCGGTTTCTTTTGAAATCCCTGTTTGCTCTTTTCTTTACCCGGAGTTTCAAGAAGTTCTTCAGGGATTTCCTTTAAAAATCTTGATACCCTGTTGTAAGTTGTATTACCATACAACATCCTGGTCCGTGTATTGGTCAAATAAAGTTTTTTCATTGCTCTTGTAATTCCTACATAGCAAAGCCTTCTTTCCTCTTCCAGCTCACTTTCGTCACCCATTGACCGGTATCCTGGAAATACACCTTCCTCCATGCCCACCATAAATACATATGGAAATTCCAGCCCTTTGGCGCTGTGAAGGGTCATAAGAACTATTTTATCATCTCCGTCATCCATATTATCTATATCAGATACCAATGATACATGTTCCAGGAATCCCTCAAGACCTTCTTCTTTAAAATCATCATCCGAGACATTTTCCTGCATTACCTGCTGTTCATATTCGATTGCCAGCGACAACAGTTCTTTTATATTTTCAATCCTGGACTGGGATTCTATACTGTCTTCTTTTTCGAGCTCCTCCAAAATTCCGGATTTTTGTATTACACTTTCCATGAGTTCAGGTACATTCATAATTTCCTTTTGCATCCTGAATTCAGCTATCATATGTTCAAAAGCTTCAAGCTTTGCTGCCGCCCTCTGAAGCTCCGGTATCTCCCTTGCGGAAGAAATAATGCTGAACATACTGCAATTTCGTTGAGAAGCAATTTTTTCTATATTATCAATAGTAGTATTGCCAATACCCCTCTTTGGTACGTTAATTATTCTTTTTAAGCTTATATTGTCAGACGGGTTTTGTATTACTCTGAGGTATGCAATAATATCTTTTATTTCCTTTCTGTCATAGAATCGCAGGCCTCCAAATATACGATAAGGTATTCCTTCCCTCATGAGCATTTCTTCCAGTACACGGGATAAAGCGTTTACCCGGTACAGCACCGCAAAATCGCTGTACCTCATATCGGTCTCATTTACAAGCCTTTTTATCTCCCGACATACAAACATTGCTTCTTCATGCTCGTTGTTGGCTTCAAACCATGAAACCGCTTCTCCTCTTTCATTGCTTGTCCAAAGCGTCTTCTTTTTTCTCCCGAGATTATTTCTTATTACGTTGTTTGCCGCATCAAGTATATTTTGAGTTGAACGATAATTTTGCTCAAGCTTTATTACCGTACAATCATCAAATTCCTTTTCAAAGTCCAGTATATTACGGATATTAGCTCCTCTCCACTTGTAAATGGACTGATCGTCATCGCCCACAACACAAAGATTTCTGTTAATCTGTGCAAGTAAGCTTACAAGAGAATACTGGGCAGTATTTGTGTCCTGGTACTCATCCACAAGTATGTATTTAAATCGTCTCTGATAAAACTCCAGGACCGGAGGATGTTCAAGAAATAATTTAATAGTATGCATGATAATATCATCAAAGTCCAGAGCATTGTTATCAAAGAGCCTCTTCTGATATAGCTCATAAATCTTTGCCACCTTGTTCATGCGGAAATCGCCTTCATACATTTTAGCATATGCATCCGGCTCTATGAGCTCATCTTTAGCCCTGCCAATCATTTCGATAACCGATTTCGGCGGAAAATTTTTTTCATTGAGGTTTAAGTGCTTTATACAGTCCTTTATTAATGTTTGCTGGTCAGTAGTATCATAAATAACGAATTTCCTGTCAAATCCGATTTTATCTATATCTCTCCTCAGAATCCTTATACACACGGAATGGAATGTTCCTACCCATATATTTTCAGCCAGATCACCAAGAAGTTTTTCAACCCTTGATTTCATTTCTCTGGCTGCCTTATTGGTGAAGGTTATTGCAAGTATATTGTATGGACTTACGCTACATTCACTTATAAGATATGCAATTCTATGTGTAAGAACTCTTGTTTTACCGGAACCTGCTCCTGCCAGTATAAGCAAAGGACCGTCTTTATGAAGCACAGCTTTCTTTTGTTCTTCATTCAGGTTTTCGAATAAATTCATAACTGTTCTCTCCAAAATACAAAATTAATTAGCAATAGTTGCCTCACGGTTTCTTGTTAGTATTAATTTAAAGTAATTTTCAAATTAAATCTATCTATTGTGCTGGTTGTTTATGGAATAAACTCGGTTTCCTGGAGCAAAACCAACCAGCGCAACAAGTTTGATCAATCTATAAGCTCAAACTTTGATTATTCCTGTTATAGTTATTATAATATGGTGCACTAAAATAATTAAAATGCCGTGTACAATATATCACGGCATTTTAATTATATCTAAGTATTTATTATATCTCAATTATTTAATATCTTAAATTTTTAAAATTCAGGTTCAATAAGGCCATAATTGCCATCTTTTCTCTTATATACTACATTTGTTTGTCTTGTGTCTGCATTTAAAAATACAAAGAATTCATGACCGATAAGGTTCATTTGCAAAATAGCTTCTTCAACATCCATAGGTTTAACATTGTATTTTTTGGAACGTACTATTTTATACTCATGTTCTTCAGGTACTTCTTCACTTTCCTTAAAGTTAGATGGTAAAAAAGCACCTTCCCTTAACCTTTTTTCAAGCCTTGTTTTATTTTTTCTTATCTGTCTTTCGAGGATATCAATAACCTTGTCAATTGATGTATACATACTTTCGCTTGATTCTTCCGCTCTGAAAATCATCCCTCCGGAAAGTATGGTAACTTCTATTATATGATTATTCTTTTGTACGCTCATAGTAACATGTGCTTCAACGTCGGGGTTAAAGAACTTATCAAGCTTTCCTAATTTTTTGCTCACCTTCTCTTTTAACGCTTCCGTTACATCAATATTCCTGCCGCTGATTATTAATTTCATATTATGACATCCCCTTTCAAATTATTATTAAGCATTACGCCTGATGCTAATATAATAGTAAATTTTGCTTTGTTATATTTTACCCATAAAATCGTCTTTTAAACAAGCTTTATTTATGTACTGTATAACTTAATTTAACCTACTGTGCTGGTTGTTTTATGGAAGAAACCTTGTGGAGATTCCTTAGAGCCTGTTAATCCGAGCTGCGCTAAGCGAATTCACTTTTTGAGCAGAGAATAATTACATATATAACAAATCAAAATTATTCTGCGAGTTTGAATTCGTAGCAGCTGAATTTACATACAGGGTCTTGGCATCATAACTCGGTTTCCTGGAGCAAAACCAACCAGCATAAAATTAATCTATATAATAAATATAGCTTTACTTATCCACAGGTCACTCACAAAACACTTGTTTTGTGTATATAATCTCTGTGGATATTGTGCATAATTCTGTGAATAACTTATTTTAGTGCATTTCAATTGTGAATAATTATCAACAAGCTTGTATATGGATTTAGTGTATTTTTTTGTAATAAACAGTCGGATATACTTATTTTAAGCCTTTTTTTCAAACATATTGTATTTGGTCTCTACTCACTTCGTCATTAATTGATACTTTTTTATTAAATTCGGAACAGTGTATTTTTTTAAATAAAATATTCTCCGTATCTTTTCCTGATACCTTAACAAGCTCCTTCTCTTCTGAATGGATTTTTACATCTTCGAAAGTCAGCCCTTGGCTTTGTTCTATGCGTATTACAGGGAAGCTCTCCGTCTTTATCGAAATTTCTTCAATTTTTATATCTTTGGTATAAGAACAGCGTACACCCTGTTTGGATGTTATTTGCATATTTTTCAAAAAGACATTATTTATAGGCATCTCCGGCAAGCCTGTTATATCCATTGCTTTTTCTGCACCGATACACATTATATCGTTAATATAGATATTTCTCATTTCCGGAGTTTCTTCTGTAACAGGATATGCAGCCAATTCAGATGGTTTTTGTGTCTGGTAAAACATGCTCATTCCTATGGCTTCGTTTTCAATATCCTTCATTCTGATATTATTTATATATATTTTTTCTACTACTCCTCCGCGTCCTCTTACGCTTTTAAATCTTATACCCACGTCAGTACCTGAAAACGTACATCCATCCACATAAATATTCCTTATTCCCCCTGACATCTCGCTTCCTACCACAAATCCTCCATGCCCATGATATACTGTACAGTCCTTTATAATTACATATTCACTGGGTTTGCCGCGTTTTCTTCCATCCTCATCCTTTCCTGACTTTAAACATATAGCATCATCTCCCACATCAAAAACGCAATCATGAACAATCACATATCTGCAGGATTCTATATCAAGGCCGTCTCCATTCTGCGCATACCATGGATTTCTTACACTTATATTGCGTATTGTCACATGTTCACACATCAAGGGATGTAGGTTCCAGGCGGGGGAATTCTGGAATGTAGGGCCGTCAAGAAGTATATTTCTGCAATTTACAAAGCTTAATAACACAGGACGCAGGAAATCCTTGATGGCTGCATATTCTTCAAAAGAAGCGTTTCGTTTTTGAAGTTCCTTTATTACTCTGGAACCTCTTAAAGCCATCTCAGAAGGCCACCATGTTTTAGTTTCCTCATCTACAACCCCGCCTGACTTGATTAATTTCTCCCACTGAGGCTGGGTTGTCTTCCAGTCTTTCACAGGCCTCCATGCTTCTCCTGACCCGTCAAAAATTCCATACCCGGTTATAGCAATATTTTCTGAATCTACTGCCCATATAGGCGAAGTACAACGTACAGTATTTTTACCTTCATAACTGGTTTCAATAAGAGGATAATCGTCAAAATTACCGCTGAATAAAATTAAAGCTCCTTTTTCAGTAAAGAGATTAACATTGCTCTTTAATTGTATCGGACCAGTAAGCCATATGCCTTCCGGCACCAATACCTTTCCTCCTCCGGATGCCGAACATTCGCCGATCGCTTTTGCAAAAGCATCAGTGTTCATGGTAAATCCATCACTGACAGCTCCATAGTCAATAATATTGAAAACACGTTCGGCGAAAACAGGAATTTTCACTTCAGGCATTTCAAAAGGCAATTTATAATGCGTTTTTTCTTTTTCAGTCTTAATATTCATTTTCCAATCCTTTCTTAATATAATTTGTTAATTTCTATTATTCATTTAACAAGTTAAATTAAATAGTTAACTATGTAACTTTTACGCAATACATATAAAATATATTATGTCTACTTAAAGAGTTTATTGCTAAATTAGTTTAAGTATACTCCAAATAAAAGTACTTTCTGATAAATTCTCATAACTTGTAAATGAATATTTTGGTATTATCCTAATTATATTTTTCGTATATATTTTCTTATTATATCAGAACATGTATCTATATTATAAATATATTATATGTATTTCAATCATGAATAACATGAAGAATCAGATATATAATAGATAAAAATTTGGCTGTGTTATTTAACTGATGTTTTATGTATCATAAATGTTTGTTTTAATTTTTAATGCAAACAATAAACCCTTAAGCTCAAACTTAAGGGTTTACTAATAAAAGTACTGGTTTATGGCAATGACAGAAAACTATAATAATTGACTGGCAATTTCATTATACATAAAAATAGACCAACAATTGTATTATTGGTTTATTTTGAATTTTTACTGTTAATCCATTCATTGATAGCTTTGTCCAACTGTCGGCTCATGTTCAGCAATTCATTATAGCTGTTAAAGTCATTATCCCTGATATAATTATTCAACTTTTTTCTTAGTGTTTCGATTTCCTCTGTCGATATTCTATTATTCATATCACTGCATCCTTGTTACTTTTTTGAACCAAAGGTTCATTCATTAATAATCGGAACTAATAAAATCAACTGCCTGATGTCATATAAGTAATTTTGCAGACGTATTTCTACTACTTTTTACTATAGTTCCGTTTCTTTGGATTGATTTTATCAAATAATGTTCTTTGCTGTCAAGGCTTGTAAATTAATAAAAGATATGGATATGCAAGCAACACCTTAAACAGGGCATTTTAAAAGTAATATATGTCAGGAAATACTCTGGAAATATATATTGCTATACATATACAAATACGATTATTTTATCGAAATAATAGAATATTTTCGACAAAATTACAAAGAATATTTATGCAATATAACTTCAGCTATTGAAAAGGAGTGTCAGTTTGAATAAGAAAGTTTTATTACGTGGCTTAATTATCTTTCTGTCTTTGGCTTTGGTTTGTTCAATCGTATATTTAGACACCAATTATCATATATTTGGCTACAGCCGTGCCGCGCTTTCATATTATGGCTCGAGAGGTCAGGAAGTAATAGATATACAGGATAAACTGTATAAATGGGGTTATTATAAAGGTATAGTAGACGGTATATATGGCTACAAAACTTATCAGGCTGTACGCTCATTTCAGGCAAAAAACGGATTAAAAGTGGATGGTATAGCAGGGCCTGAAACTCTTGCAGCTTTAGGCCTTCCGACAGGTAAAAAAACATCAGGTTCTTCAACATATTCTAAAGATGTTAATCTTCTTGCACATCTTATATATGGTGAAGCAAGGGGTGAGCCATATACGGGTAAAGTTGCTGTTGGTGCTGTTGTCATTAACAGAACAAAAGACAGTAGATTCCCAAAAACAATTGCAGGAGTTATTTATCAGCCAGGAGCATTTGATGCCGTATCGGACGGTCAGATAAACCTTCAGCCTGATGATTCCTCTTATAAAGCAGCCAGAGATTGTCTGAACGGATGGGATCCCACATATGGATGCATATATTATTGGAATCCGGCTACAGCAACCAGCAAATGGATATGGAGCAGAACAATAGTAACTCAAATCGGCAAACATGTATTTGCAAAATAACGTTAGCAGCTTAATGAAAAGTAGAAGCCGTAAGATAAACCCTTACGGCTATTAATAAATTACCGTGTTAATCCAGTTAATACTTTTATATGATAAGTATAAACTTTTATGTTTTGAATTATTTTTTATTTCTTATTTATATTTGTTAATCGTCTTCTTAATAATAATCAACTAATCTAATAAATTATGCTTTTCATACTAATAGTAAGGATATCCACCGAAATAACCTGGAGATCCGTAAAATCCAGGAAATACCCCATATATGCGACGTCTTCTGCCAAGTAAATCTCTAATAAACAATATGGTAACCAGATTGCCCAGCAAGCGTCTTCCGCCGAAACCCAGCTGTCTTTCTTCCGGTTCTCTCGAGTCTTTCAATGCAATCACTACGTCTGCTTCCACTTTACAACAAATTTCCTCCGCAATTTTTTCCAGTTGCTCCCTGGTAGGTAAGCACATATCCCCATATTCAGCCACCATTTTGTCACAGCTGCTTTTTACATGGGGATATACAATATGATATACTTTTGGGTACAGCTTTTCGAGCTCTTCGTCTTGCATATCTATCATCGGACTGTATGGGCTATGCATCCCCATAACAGGATAACATTGGTTCTGCATTCCCATCACCTGTGTATAAGGCATACATGGCATGCAGTTATAGTTAAAATCCTTCATAATTATAAACCTCCAATAATGCATTTTTTATTACATATTATGCAAACCGATATGATAAAGCTACAATTATACCAAAATAAGAAGAAGCTTATAGCATTCTTTTTCCACATTTTTAATTTTTTAAAAAATATCAATAGAAATTCATTCATATAATTTAAATATGTTATTGATAGAAATATGCAATGGAGGTATTTCCTTTGTTTAAATTTAAAAAAATTTCAGGTGTTTTTCTCATAATTTCCATTCTGATATCATTTTTTTATTTTTGTGCTATGCAGATATTCGACTGTCATCATATTAATGACAGTGCAAGCTCGTATCTTACCGGTACTGAACTTTCTGAAGTATTGGAAGCCAGCACATCTATTCAGTCAAACAACCTCACTGCAAAAAAAGGATACCATTTGCATATAAATCTTGACGAACATATGATGTATGTATATAAGGACGGTGAACTCATAAAAACCTATCCGGTATCAGGAGGCAAAAGTACTACCCCTTCGCCTACCGGCAATTGGAAAATCATAAGCAAAGATACATGGGGTGAAGGTTTTGGCGGTGCATGGCTTGGATTTAACGTACCATGGGGCAAATACGGCATACACGGAACGGTTGAGCCATGGAGCGTAGGCAAGAGCAACACCTCTAAAGGCTGCATTCGAATGAAAAATAAAGATGTGCGCGAATTGTACAAAATGATTCCCCATGGCACGACAGTGACCATAGTATATGAGGGCAGGCCTTTCAGGGCAATGAAAAGCGGCGATGTGGGCTCTGACGTAAGAGAAATGCAGCTGGCTCTCAAAACCCTGGGATATTTTAACGGATATGCGGACGGTAAATTTGGAGCCATTCTCAAAAAAAGCGTACAAAAGTTTCAAAAGGATAATAAATTATATCCCTCCGGAGTAATAAACAAGCAGACATATAATTTGATAATAGAGAAAGCAAAAGCCAAAGAAGAAGAAAAACGTTTGGAAGAAGAACAAAAAAAGCTGCAGGAGCAACAGGAACAGTCTCAGGGGCAACAACAGACACCACAAGACAATTCCAACCAGCAAACTCAAACAAAACAACCCTCCAATGTTCAGCAATCAACTCAGGAGGGTTCGAATCAACAATCTAGCACCATACAGTAAGTATTAAGTATTATTAACTAATAAACTTAAATCAAAATCTGTATATACAATTCTTTTGTATATACAGATTTTTTTATTCTAATCATTGTATATCATTTATGTTTTCCTGCAAAATCTTTTTTAACACGGCGTAAAAAGCAGTATTAAGTTCCATCAGCAACTCAATTCAGATAAACAATCTTAAAATTTATATTACAATTAATTAAAATAATAAATAATCAATTTTAACAGTTTACTTTACATTTTCTATATAAAAAATGCAAAGTATATTTAGCATATTTATTGATAAAAATGCTGAATATAGATATAAATTTTTATATTACCTGAGCATAAACACCAGTAAAACAATGACACCAAGTGCTATCCTGTACCATCCGAATGCTTTAAAATCATGTTTCTTAATATAGCCTATAAGGAACTTTATCGCAAGAATAGACACAACAAATGCAGTAATCATACCTGTCAGCAAAATTATTATTTCCGCCCCTGTAAACTCCAGGCCAAACTTCACCAGCTTTAATAGGCTTGCTCCCAACATTACAGGTATGGCCAGAAAGAAAGTAAACTCTGCTGCAACAGTTCGGGAAGTGCCCAGCAGAATCGCTCCAAGAATCGTTGCACCAGAACGGGATGTTCCGGGGATTAACGATAATAATTGAAATATACCTATCAATAATGCCGTATTATAAGTGACTTCTGACAGGCTGTTCATTTTTACACGCAGTTTTTTGTTCCTGTTCTCGATAATGATAAACAATACCCCATATAAAATTAATGTAAAGGCGACTGTCCATGCATTATAAAACATTTCATCTATTTTATCATCAAACAAAATACCTATTATTCCTGCCGGAACGCAGGCAACTATTATTTTAAACCATAGCGACATTATATTTTTATTAACTTCTATCTTTGGTTTAAATGAGAAAGGAATAAGTTTTCTCCAATAAAGAGCAACAACTGCTAAAATTGCACCGAGCTGTATAACCACTAAAAACATTTCTTTAAATTCGTCCGACATATTCAGTTTTATCCACTCATCCACAAGTATCATATGCCCGGTGCTGCTGATTGGCAGCCATTCTGTAATGCCCTCAACGATGCCAAGAAAAATTGATTTCAATATTTCAATCCATTCCACTTTTTGTATGCCCCTTTATAAAATTTTTTATTAAATTAATATGATATTAATAAACATTTCATCCTTAATAAATATAATTATTCCATATCAGGCAATATCCCGAGATGGAGCAATGACAGCTGAACATCCTCAACTGAAATATGCTTCGTATCATCTAACTTCAAAGAATTCCGTTTATCTTCAGGTAAGAGGTTTATAATTCGGTTTTTTAATGCTTCATCACTAACTGCCAGCAATGGTTCAAGAGCTTGCGGTTCTATAATTTCAAGTCTTTCCGCAAGAACAGAATCTTCTATATCATAAAGTTTTCTTATATCATTCATGACTTTTTCCGCTTCAATGTTTCTATTGTATGTATTAATTGCGTTTTTCCCGGCTATTGCGCGAATAACCTGTTTATCAGGTATGGAATAATTTGCTACCGAATCATATTCAGATACAAAATCTTCACCTAAATATGCGGTCAGGAACTCGCGTATAACAGCAGCTGAATCTCCTCTTTGTATACACTTAACGCCGTCACAAATAATTATCCGTTTAAGAAGTTCAGCACCTTCATAGTTTCCTGCTACTATATAATTATTCAAAATGTCGGTCACTGTCTGGGAATCAATTCCGGACCTGACAAGCATCAATCCTTTTTTCAGCAAAAACGGTATCTGTTGCGGATAATTGTTCAAATATTGTTCATCTATTATAATTCCTTTAGCTGTATCATCTGATATTTGTACTATCATTTCTATAAGAGCAAGCAATCCATGTTTTTCGTCTGCTGTGCAGTTGATACGCTTTGCAACTTCAAAGTTTATCATATATTAATCCTCCTATAAAGATATAACAACTATATATAATTAATTATGTATTCACTTTAAATTCAATAAAAAAATAAAAACTTAATTCACGTTTTCTTTATAAATTCATATTTACATACAGGACATGTTATCTGAATCTTCCCTTTGTTTTTGGGAAGGCGTAAATTATTTCTGCATTTAGGGCATTTCAGAAATACATATTCTTTCCTTTGCTTAACTCTCGTAAAAAGGTAACCTGTTTTCTGATTAAGCTGCCAAATTGCCTTTTCCAGCTTAGATCCTGCATTTCTGAAAAATCTTCCGGTTTTCGACATTAAGTCATTGAATTTTCTTAACTCTTCACGACGCCGACTTATATTCGTGGAAAACGCCCTGAAAATAACAAGCACTAATATTGCAGCTCCGGCAACCCAAAAATACCTATGCTTGAACAATAAACCCGAAACAATTATAAGCACGATTGAAAGCATATCGATGCCATATCTGCCACGAAAAAAATCACGAAGCATCTCCTATCTCTCCTTTATCACCGGTTCTTCCTCACCAATGCTTCATAATATATAGCCTCTGCCATCTGTATTGTAAATAAAGCAGATATTATTTGCCTGATTTACACTTATTTTATCTCAACCAGATCCTTGTTATAATTCCAAATAGCATATGCCGATGAATAAGTTTTATTGGTAAACATCATCAACTGTTCATTTTTATCATTCTTAAATATGTAAACCATACTGTTTTCTCCGGATGAGTATTTTTCCTCAAATTTCCACCCCTGTTTTGCCAGGTATTTCTTCATATGTTTTCCGTCAGCACGGCTGAGAAAATTGCTATCATCCAGTCGGACCACATTTTTAGGAGTAAATTTTTCAATCATAACCGCTTTGACTATATCTACACCTTTTTCTTCATTTTTAATAGTAATTATAGATCTTACAAGGGATACCACAATAAAAATACCTATCAACAATATAATTAATCTGACTGCAAGTCTCCGGACATTTCTTACTATTCTCTTATTTATATTCAGTTTAACAGGCATACAGATATATCCCCCTTCAGCTTAACTACATTAAAATTGCTTCTTTTCACTATTTTATATATGTCAAAATCATTGTATCATAAGCATATTTTGCTATCAATAAATTGTATTTTACAGTTTTATTACTTGTACTGTTGCAATTTATTGAACAGAGCATTAACAAACTTTAAATAATTGAGGAAAGTGTCTGTAATTAAATACTCTTTTCCTTATTAACCTGAAATAAAAATAAGCTGCCATTATATAAAAAAAGCAGCTTCAGTAAATAATAGCTATATATTCTACTTGGAAATATAGAGATTTTAAATTACTTATTACTTTTATTACTTGATTTGAAGCAAATTGTCAATCTTTTCCCGATCAAATCCGACTACTATATTCCCGTCGATATCTATAACAGGCACTCCACGCTGTCCGGATTTGCTTATCATTTCAGCCGCGGCATTTCTGTCTTCTGCCACATTTATTTCTTTATATTTAACTCCTTTGTTTTGCAAATATTCTTTGGCTCTTTTGCACCACGGACAGGTCGGAGTAGTATAAACTATTACTTCCATTTATTTTTTCACCTTCTATTTTTTATATTATTATTTATATATTATATTTAACCAATTATATTGCACTTTAAAACAGTATTATATAAAATTATATGAAAAAATTAATTTTATAATTACAAGCTTAATACAGTATATCTTTATTGCATGTCCAACATTTTGAATGAATGGTAAGTGTGAATATGTAAAATAAGTTTTTGTGCATTATCTTTAAAAATTACTTTTATAACCGGTATGGAGGATAAAATAATGTTAAAGCTGATATCTTGGAATGTAAACGGTATTAGAGCATGTGTGGGCAAAGGATTTCTGGATTATTTCAGAGATGTTGATGCGGATATTTTCTGCATACAGGAAAGCAAGGTGCAGGAAGGCCAGATTGATCTGGAACTCAAAGGCTATTTTCAGTACTGGAATTATGCTGAAAAAAAGGGCTATTCGGGAACAGCCGTGTTTAGCAAAATCGAACCTTCTTCAGTTGCGTACGGTATCGGTATAAAAGAACACGATACCGAAGGGCGGGTTATTACGCTTGAATTTGATGATTTTTATCTCGTAAACGTATATACGCCAAATGTAAAAAGAAACCTTGAACGCCTGGAATACAGAATGAAATGGGAAGATGATTTCAGAAGTTACTTAAGTTCTCTAGATTCAAAAAAACCGGTTATTGTATGCGGAGATATGAATGTAGCCCATAAGGAAATTGACCTGAAAAACCCTGACTCTAACAGAGGAAATGCAGGTTTTACAGACGAAGAACGCAGCAAATTTTCAGAACTTCTTAAAGCAGGTTTTATAGATACATATCGCTATTTCTATCCTGAAAAAACAGATGCTTACACATGGTGGTCATATATGTTCAATGCACGTGCAAAAAACATAGGATGGCGCATTGACTATTTTTGTGTATCAGATCGTCTAAAAGACAAGCTTTGCAGTGCAGATATACACTCCCATATTTATGGCTCGGACCATTGTCCAATAGAACTTGTAATAGATTAACCATCCACAAATACCTTTAATGCTTTATGTACACATTGTATATTTATAGGAAGGCCCTTCCATCTTTCCCCGTCGACACTCAACTCAATATCAGGGTCTCCTATTATCTCACAATTGCGGGCTTTTATTATCTTAACATTTTTATTATTAACCAGGTTGCTCTTAAGGGTATTAATAAGCATACCAACAATATCCACGTTCGGACAATTTTTAATTAACATAATATCTATATATCCATCGGACATATCTGCAGTGTTGTTGAGATTATAAAACCCGGCCGCATGTTTGCCGTTCAATATCAAAAAGAGCAGAAACTTATTTTCTATAACTTCACCGTCGGCCATTACTTTCAGTTTCATGGGTTTAATATTTTTTAATTCAGTAATCGCTTTAAGATAGTATGCCAATGGTCCAAGGTTCTTCTTAAGCTCGTTGTTTGTATTGTAAGATACATCCACAAAGACTCCCGCAGCACAGGTGTCCAGAAAATATTTTTCGCCGTTTATTAATCCTACATCAATATCTGCCGTATTGCCTCTAAGTATTATATCAATACATTTTTTAAAATCATTTGGTATGTTAATGCTTCTTGCAAAATCATTGCAGGTACCCGTCGGTATTACACCCAATGGAATATCAATATTATTTTTAAGTATTAGATTCGCAATTGAATTGATAGTGCCATCTCCACCCGAAGCAACAATAAAATCATATTGTTCTTCTTTTATTACCGAAAGAAGGCGGCCTTCTACATCATTTATTATTCTGTAAGGCTGTAATAATATACCTTTTTTCATAAACATGTCAATGGCATAATCAAGTTTTCCGCTTATGCTTCTTTGACCCGAAATCGGATTGTAAACAAATAATGCTTTTTGCATACTATACTCCCTTACATATAATAATAAAATAATTTATATACCACTAAACAATACCTGTAGTTTAATGAAACTAAGTATTGTTTAATAGTCTTATATATATATATGAATATAAAAACAGTAATCTCTTGCTTTACAAAAATTGGCCAGCTAAGAAACCTGTGCAAAATATATTTTTTCGCACATAAATTACTAAATTTATATAATTATTTATACTTCATACCTTAAATCACAAATAAGTACATGTCAATAATATAAATCCCTGCTGATATTGTATATTCTCTAACATTTGTTGAAAATCCTTCTAAATATATATTATAATTAGAAATTTTAATTATGTAAATTTTCATATTTTAATAAACTTTAACAATATTATATCACAAATAAACACCATAAGCATTTCAGTATTTCAATACTAGTTCAATTAATAAGACTTATACATGTATTAATATACTGTATAAGTCTTATTAACAGCCACTTTCATGTGAACTTATCGTTTTTTCGCATGTCCTTTTGTATTTATTCCTCCAATGCCTTCACTGCCTGACTTTGTAATGCTTGCTATCTCTCGGGGAGTAACCGTTACACTTTCATCGGTAACCGCTATCTTTTCACCGACAAGAGCCGGATCAATAGCATTTATCAAAACTCTGCCCGGGGAGCTGGCAAAGTTTGCTCCGGCTTTCATTATTTCTTCAAAATAGGACTGACATGCTCCTGCAAATACACATAACTTGTTCATATCTGATTGATATTTTCGAGCTTCCTGTACTGACTTAATATAGTATTTGGAATTCCTATAGCTGTCAATAGAATATTTATCGCTGTTTTTATAGATACCGTCATGTCCGGTAACTATTAGTATATCAGGATTATATTGCTGCAGCACCTTTCTTACAATATACGGCTGTTCACTTTCGGGTGCAAGCTTGCCTATTGCTGTCAGTCCCATATTTCTATAGTGTTTTAAACAAATATCCAGATAATTTTTACTGGAATCTATGTGAAGTATCCTTCCTGTCCTGATTCTTAATTTATCTAAGAAAAGGCCCCTCACCGGCATATTTCTGCTCGCATACCTGCTGCTTACCGCTACATGCTTCTTCAGATGATTGTAAACCATCCTGGCATCGTATTTGACAAGGTCTTCACCGTCAGAATCCGCCATTATCCTATGCACATATCCTCTTAAAATATATCTCTTATTTCCCTTATCATCAGCTGTTATTCCTACAATAGTGAAATACACATCGTTATTATAGCTTTTTCTGGCGACTATATCTCCCACCTTAAAATCATTCATATTTCTCACCCCATATCAGCATAAGAATAGGTATACATAATTTTTTGATTTCATTACATAATATGCTGTATAGGGTGAATAGGTGTTTATAATATTAAAGAGGGGCTTTTTATTATACAGCTGACATAAATCACTTATTTTGTTAGGTCAGACAGAATTGTTCTGATTGTAATATAAATAGGTTGAAACATTTGCTATCTAATTTTAACTATTATCATAATTTTCAAAAAACAATAGTAGTACATAGCTATAAAGGACAGCAGAGAAAATTTTTCACGATTTATATTTTAGATTTTTAACTAGAATTCTAAGTGATATTTTAAGCTTTGTTTTTGCAAAAGAATTTTGTTTTGCTGTATTAGTCGGAATTGAATGGATTGTATTATGGTAAGGTTATGTTAGCCTTTGAGGACATGTAGGGTCTATCTTTACAAAAATAAAGGGAAGGACTTATGTTAGTTTCCTTCCCTCTAGCTTCCATACTACTTGACATTTTTTAAATAATTAACAACATCCATATGTTTACCAGCCTTTGCTAAGTCAAGTGCTGTATGTCCTTCTTTATCTTTTATATTTACATCAGCTTTATATTTTATTAATACTTTAACATTATCCAGTCAACCCCAGTATGCAGCCCGCATTAAAGCTGTCTGTCCTTCGCAGTCTTGATAATTTATTTTTGCACCTTATTGTATGAGGTATTCTACTATATGCCTGCTCCCTGACTTGCAGCCGCCAATAAAGCTTTACTTTCATTTTGGTAATTTATATCGGCTCCGTTTTCTACCAGCAATTTAACAATATCAAATTGACCACTTTAAGAAGCAGCCATTAAAGCTGTTTCATTTTGTTAGCTAGTGCCTAGATTTCAAATGTATCTGAGTATAAATACAAATAAAAAAAAGAACTGTAAGCTTTACCTTACCAATTCTTCACATTAAAATAATATCACGTTTTTAGAATTTTTTCTCATCTTTTCTTATGTTTTTAAATATGTTTTTAAATAACATAAATTGTTAGAACTAAATCCAATTTTGAGATAGAAAACCTTCCCTATGCCGGGTTTTCTTAACCTGCAGCCTGTGCTTGTCCCTCAGTATTTTTTCCTTGTCCTTCTTCTTGCTTTTTAGCTTCAAACTTATCCTTATACTTCATAACTATCTCATATGCCTTATCAAAATCTTCGTAAAACATCACTATAAGGTCACCTGGCATGGCATTTTCAATAGCTGTACTTAAAGCAAGAGATTCTGAATAAATTATATCTACATTATCCTTATGCATTCCGTTTTCAATCACTGAATTGTATAGTATATTTGCTACTTCTCCGGGCTGTCTTCCCCTTAAATCATTGTCTTCCTTGATATATATATAAGAAAACATGCCTGCACTTATGCGTCCGACTTCATATATATTTCTATCCAGTCTGTCTCCTGGTATACCAATAATTCCAATTTTCCTTTTCGCGTCAATATTCCTGATAAAAGAAGCCATCGCTTCATATCCTGCTGAATTGTGCCCGTAATCCAGTATAACCTTAAAATCTGCCACATCAAATACATTAAAGCGTCCCGGATTAGTTACGACATCGGGTTTAAATGAGATAAGCCCCTGTCTTATGATATCAGCATCTATTCCAAGAGCATAAGTTGCCGCAACTGCAGCCAGTGAATTTTGTATATTACATTCCACAACTCCGTTAAATGTAATAGGAATCTCATTTACTTGCGTGAGAATAACGCTATTGTCTTTATCTTTAACAACGACTTTATTCTTATCTATATACACTGCCTTTCCGTTATTCTCTATATGCTTAATTATTAATGGATTATCCTTTTTCATTGAAAAAAGCACGATGTTTCCGGCTGCTCTTTTAATAATGTATTCTGCCATTGGATCATCCGCATTAATCACCGAATGTCCGTCAGGTTTTACAGCCTCCACCACAAGCGACTTTACAAATGCAAGGTCTTCCAGAGTCTCTATTCCGTCAATACCCAGATGATCATCGCTTATGTTTGTAATAACGCCAACATCGGCCAGATCATACGCAAGTCCTTTTCTTATCATTCCGCCTCTTGCAGTTTCAAGGACCGCAACTTCCACTTCCTTATTATATAGTACCATTTCAGCGCTGGATGGTCCTGTATTGTCTCCCCTAAGTATACATTTATTATTGATGTATATACCGCTTGTAGATGTCATTCCTACGCATTTTCCTGTAAGAGCCATTATATGACTTATGAGCCTTGACGTTGTTGTTTTCCCGTTCGTGCCTGTTATTGATACTATCGGTATAGTGCATTTTTTTGCATCGGGGAACATCATATCAATGATATCAGCCGCTACATTAACAGATTTGCCTTCGCTTGGATATAGATGCATCCTGAGACCCGGAGCAGCATTTACCTCAATAACCGCTCCGTTTTGCTCTCCATTCGGTAATATATTGTCTATAGGTACAGAGATGTCCTGTGCAACTATGTCAATACCAGCTATATCCAACCCCATTATTTCCGCTGCTTTTACAGCAATTTCCGCATTATAAGGGTGAAGTTCTCCCGTACATTCTCTTGCAGTACCTCCTGTACTGATATTTCCATTGCTCCGTAAATATACAATCTTACCCTTTTCAGGAATATAGAATTCATTCATGCCATTTATACTTAGGCAATGCATTACCGTACTGTCAAATTTAATCTTTGTCAAAGGCTTTTCATGATCATCTCCGCGCATGGGATTCTGGTTTTCAATATCCACAAGTTCCCTTATGGAATGTATACCGTCTCCTATAACAAATGGCGGCCTTCTTTCAGATGCTGCGCTTACTTTTCCGCCGACAACAAGTACCCTGTAATCTCTTCCCTTTATATGCTTCTCCACAATCACTGCCTTGCTTATTTTCATTGCTATTTCATATGCATTCTTAAGCTGTTTCTCGTTGCATATATTCACCGTTACTCCTTTACCTTGATTGCTATCAAAGGGTTTCACTATAACAGGATATCCGATCTCTTCAGCAAGCATACAGGCCGATTCATAAGTGTACGCTATGTCTCCTTCCGGTACCGGTATACCATGACTTGATAATAAACGCCTCGTAAGGTGTTTATTGCCTGCCATGTCGACGGAAACACATTTTGTACTATCTGTAAGAGAAGCCTCTATAATTCTTGAATACTTGCCGTATCCCAGTCTTAATACACTTTCGTTTCCAAGTCTTCTAACAGGTATTCCTCTCCTTTTAGCCTCTTCAAATATAGCTTTGGAAGTCGGCCCAAGCTCTGATTCAACCGCAACATTTTTAATATTGTCAAGTATGTCGGTTATATCAATTTCACGCCCATCAATCAGGGCAGTTATTATGTTAACTGCAGTTCTTGCGCATTCAACAGCGCACGCTTCATTTTCATACTGGAAAATTATATTGTATAAAGACGGTTCTTTCTTTACACGTGCTTTGCCATATGCCACATCATATCCCGCTATATTTTGCATTTCAATAATCAGATGTTCCATCACATGTGGTATATATGTCCCTTCTTTTAATCTTTCAACAAACCCTCCTTCATACCCTAATGAACAACAATGTTTTTTCAGTCCGGGGAAAAGTTCCAAAAGCCTTTCATTAAATTTATCCATACTGCATGTAGGTATTTCATGATATTTGCCAATGTCCACCACCATCTTTATAATTGGCTTATGACTATGAACATTCTTACCTTGGCAGCATTTTATATCATATATCTTCACGTTATTTCCTCCTAATGTTTATACCATGCTCTTACCGGATTACTGATTTGCCAGTACTTCCCTTTTTTTTATATTAAATCTGTATCCACATGGAAGTACATGTATAATGACATTTGTTATCGCAAGTATTTCATCCGGTTTCAGTTCGGAAACATTTGAACTCTTTATTGCTGTACCGTCAATAACTGTAACCGCATTGCTGCCTATAACTTCAAAAGCGCCCTCCGGCAGCACTTTTATTGCCGTATCTTCATCGATTCCTATGCCAAGCATATGAGGATTTTCGGCCACCCCTGTAAGCAGCCTTCCAAACCTTCCTCTCTGGTCAAAATGCTGATCGATAATTGCTTCTTCAATCAATCCCAAACCAGGGGCCATTTTTAGTGTACATTTACGTGCAGCATCATTGCTGTTACCGTCAACTATCATAGTACTGCTCATTACAGACGCTCCCGCGCTTGTTCCTGCTATTGTTGAACCATTTTCATATGCTTTTTTCAGCGCTGCATGTACAAGAGTTCCCCCGATGATACTGGTTATTCTTAATTGATCTCCTCCGGTAAAAAAAATACCTGTTGAATTCTCGACTATACTTGCATTTTCCTCCAAATTACCCTCATCCCTGCTGTTAATATTTAAAACATTAATATTTGGAGCATTTAGTTCCTGGAAAACTTTTCGGTATTCATTTCCAACCTCTCCCGGCTTCTCAGTTGCCGTTGTTATTATCGTAAGAGAAGAATTACTGCCTCCTGATGATTCCAATACATGTTTAAGGATATCTTTATTGCCTTTTTTATCTTCAGCTCCTCCTATGATAATAAGCATACCTTTGCTGTTCCCGTTCATTAAGAACCTCCATTCAACTTTATACCCCAAGATATCTTCTGGCATGATATATCAATGCATCACTGAAAATTAAACCTGCCGCCATGAAAATTATGCTTGCCGCAATAAGCACTATCCCGGATTTCCCTCCGTTTTTAGCAGCAAGTATACCGGATATGACGCCTATCATACCAAATATAAAGGGATATATTAATAAAGATAGGATAGCTGCTGCCCAGCCAACAACTATAAAAAATATATTATCCCTGGTCGCAGCTGCTGTCCCGCCCCTTTCGGAGTTATTTATACCATGCATAATATCACCCTATCCTATTATTTCACTTATACATACCCATATTCGTATAATGCTCAAATTAACGGTTATATTATTTTTCAAACCTCCCCTTTTTAATCACAAAACCCTCTTTCACCATAAAGGTTCCCATAGCGATAACAGTATCTATACTAAAATTCTCCTTATTCAAAATCAGAATATCAGCATCGCTTCCGGGAAGTACAGCACCCTTATACGGATATAGTTTTAAAAGTTTAGCTACATTTTCCGTCACAGTACTTAAAGCAGTTTCAATACTTATATTCTTAGCCAGCACTGCTTGCCTGATATCATAGAAAAAATCTGTCACTTTACCTGCAACGGTACTTTTACCGTCCGGAGATGGCATACTTCCGTTGGCATCAGAGGATACCGTAACTTTATCCATCTTTGCTTTGCTATTTATAAGTATCTCCATAGCATCAGGCACACTATAACCCTTCCCGGAATTTTCTCCTGCTGTAAGATCTATCTGTCCTCCCCTTGCATTATGCTCAACAGCCTGTTTGAATAATTTTCTATTTCTGTTTACATGAGTAGGCACAAACATATTTATAGGAAAATCGCTCTCCTCTATAAGCTGCAAAACAGGTTCAAGTCCCTGTTTACCGTCCCCCAAATGTATGTGTAGGACTCCTGCTTTTTTCCCGAGCATTGCTCCTTTTTTTACTTCTGATGCAAGTTTCTTCAGCTCTTCTATGGAAGGATATGATGACCTGTAATCCGATATCGCTATTTCACCTGCTCCGATAACTTTATCTATAAAAGCGATATCTGTTTCAACTTTTCCGGTCAAAGTAGCGGTAGGCAGACTGTAACTACCGGTATATATGTATGTCGTTAAGCCTTCTTCTTCAAGCGCCTTAGCTTTTGCAAGAAGAGTAGATATATTTCTGAATAAATCATTAAAACCCAAAACTCCTACTACAGTGGTAATACCCGCATTTACGATATCTCTGATTGTGATTTCAGGAATGCAGCTTTCAGGTCCTTCCTCACCTCCGCCTCCTGTTATATGCAAATGCTGGTCTATTAAACCCGGACATATTAATTTACCCGAACAATCTATAATTTCTAAATCAGGCATACTTCTTTCATCTATTTTGTCCGATATCTTATAGATTTTTTTGTCAATTATTAATACATCCTTTTTGCCAATGTATTTTGGTGTGTAACATTCGCCGCCTTTTAACAGTTTAAACACATATCCTCCTAAAATTTAACAAACAAAAGTTGCGTTATTTAATTTTGTTTTTTCATGCTTTCGCTTCTACTTATACTGTAAATATTAAGATGTAACTTAAACTGTGTTTTTATGCATAAAGCTTTCCAAAATATATTAAACTTCATCATCACATTAATTCAATCCATTATGCTGGTTGTTTTGTGAAAGAAACCTTGTGGAGAAGCATTAGAGTTTGAGTTCGTAGCAGCTGAATTTACAAGGTTTTGGCATCGCAACTCGGTTTCCTGGAGCAAAACCAACCAGCGCAACAAGTTAATTCAATATTATGTCTACTTATTTATTAATATAATTAAAATCAATATTATATTACCGGAATTACATATCCTTTGTATTCATTTATATTAAACGATTTCACAACTTTTCCCATGTTATAACATATATAGAACTATAATGGTAATTGGTTTACGTAATTCCATAATTTATGGTTTGTAAAGTTAACGTAATACTGATATTATATATCTTGAACATATATCTTGCTAAATTATTTTATGTAAAGGTGTGGTACATACATGCACGCAGATTTTAATTTGCTGACATCCAGACAAAAAAAAGTGTACTCTGTCATCGAATCATATATAAGGTACAATGGCATCCCCCCTACGGTAAGGGAGATTGGAGAGATGGTTGGCGAAAAGACTCCTGGTGCAGTACAAGGAATTCTGAACCGTATGGAACAGAAAGGCGTCTTAACCAGGCAATCCGGACTTGCGCGTTCCATACGTCTGTTAGCTAGTGAATCTATCTATGAAAATCCAATCTATATACCAGTGTTGAAAAAAATTGATAAACGTAATATTAAAAACTTATTTAATATTTATAATATTTCAAAGTTTATTCCGTTATCTCCTGAGATAGCTCAAAACAGAGAAGGTCTTTTTATAACTGCCTGTCCTGCTAACAATTTGTCAGGTATGGGCATAACAACCAAGGACAAGTTGATCATTGATACAAAATCTCAATATAAAAATGGGGATATCGTCTTGGTATTTTGTAATGATCATACTTCCTTAAATATCTACTTAAGGGAGAATGATGATGACACAATCATTTTGAAAACTAGCTGTAAATCAGATGATACAGCACTTTTCAAAAAAGATGAACTCCAAATAATAGGAAAAGTAATATGCAAATTTACTTACTTTTAATTAGTAATTATATACACAATCACTCATTATTCGCATTAACTTAAAACATTGAATAGGGCCTTTCTTAGCTTATGTTTTCCGTACTCTGTTAAATATACTTTGTCTGATATTAACAGATATTCGGCATACATTAAGGTTCCCTACACAATTATTACTTCAGCAGTAAGCAGAGCAGGGTTTTATATAATCAGGGGAAGGCAAATCCCGCTCTGTTTATATAAATATTAATTTAAACCTATCCCCACAAAAATAAAAAAAAGAGGAGGAATATTGAGGTATGAAGAATCTCAAAAAACTATTATCAGTTGTCATAGCTGTTGCTTTGCTTGTAACTGCTATGATACCTGCAACAGCTGCTTCAAAATTTACTTATGAAGCACAGGCAAACGCACTTCATGACCTTGGACTTTATGCAGGTGTAAGTACTTCATCATTTGTTCCTGCACTGGATCAAAAACTTACCAGGGAACAAGGTGTAGCATTATTAGTAAGGTTCATGGGTGCTGACAAAGAGGCACAAGCTCTTACTGATGCCCAGGCAGATATTGAACTTTCATTCTTTACAGACAAGAATAAAATCTCACCATGGGCTAAAAAACAGATAGCTTACGCTCTCCAGAAAAAATGGGTAAGCGGTTTCCCGGATGGCTCTTTCCAGCCACAGGCTGACCTTACAGGTAAACAGCTTGCAACAATGTACATTGTTGGTATGGGATATACCCCTGATAGCACTATTTATCAAAGTGCGGTATATTTCCTTGCAAGCAAATCAACAGCAATAGGCGGCGTAACACTTGCTCAGGCATCAGCTTGGAATGATAAAGTAATGACAAGAGATGATGCTGTAGGATTTGCTTTCGCAATGCTCAGCGCTAAAACAAATGCAGGTAAAACTCTTGTAAGCTTACTTATAGAAAAAAATGCAATAACTGTTGAACAGGCAATAGAAGCAGGAGCATACGGTCAGGACTTCTATGATATTGCAGAAGCAGCAGTTAATGAATATGCAGCAATAGATGCTTCAAAGCTCACTACTGTAGAAGCATGCTTAGAAACAGAAACTGCTCTTAATGCAGCGACAGAAGCTGTAGCAAATGTAACCCATACTGCAAGCAAAGCAGCTTTGGAACAGAAAATAAACAATCAGAAAGCAGCAATAGACGCAATCAAAGCAATACTTGAAGCTGCAGAAAATGAAGCAAAAGAAACACTTGAAGCTGCAAAGAAGGCAGTTGAAGAATATGAAGCTATTACTGATTATGCTAATGCAGATGAATTAAAAACAGCTGCTGTATTAGCTGTAAGCAGAATCAGTGACAATGAATTAAGAACAAGCTATATGGACAGAATAAATGCAAAAAGTAGCGACATTTCTGCTATAATTGCAGCATCTTCAGCAGTTGATGCATACATTGCAGCTCCATATAACACAGCAGCTGAAATAAATGTTGCTGAAAATCTCGAAAAAACAGCATCAGAAAAAATCGCTCTTGTTAAAAATGAAACTGCAGCAGCAGAATTAAACAAGAAATTAGCAGACCATAAAGCTCTTGTTGATGCTAAAAAAGCTCTTGTCAGCCCTGCAAAAGTAACTGCAGTAGCAAATGATCTTAAGAGTATAACTCTTACATTTGACAAAGCTATGTCTATCAATGATACTACAGTAGCAAATAATATAAAACTGTTTAACTTAAATACAAATGCACCAATTCTATTCAATACCAAACAGAATACTGGTGTTAATTATAATACCGGATACAATGTATCCTCAGATAAAAAGGTATTGACTCTTGTAATGAATGACAAATTACCGCAGACTACAAATGTAAAAGTAGTAGTTAGCGGCTTGTTGGATACAAATAATGTAGCTTGCTACTATGAACAAACTATCACTGTAGTAGATATGAACAATCCTCAGATATCAGTAAGTTCAGCTAATTCTGATTCAATACAGATAGTATCATCAGAACCTATTGAAATCGCAGATGGTTTATCTACATTATTTAATGGCAGCAACGTCAATGTACCTTTAATTAAGATTGACGGTCAGCCGGTAATCGGTTCATTAAAAGTAAATGTTGCTGCAAAAACTATCGATGTTGCTCTGACATATCCTCTTAATAATGGTGCTCACACTGTTGATATAGCAGGATTCAGAGATTATGCAGGATTTGCATCCAATGCTGTGGAAGGATACACATTCACAACTACAGCCGATGTAACAGCTCCATCAATAGTTTCTGCTACAGTAATCAGCAATAACCAGCTTGTAATCAAATTCAGCGAAAATATCGCAAATGGTTCTTCACCTTACGGTTTAGGCACATTTACAGTAACACAGGTTGGAGATTCTATCGTAAGAAGTATCAGTTCAGCTGATAATAATGCAAGCAACACTTACTTCTCTAACGTAGAATACAAAGATGATACAGTTACTCTTACTCTTGCAAATGGTTACCAGTTTAACTATGGTGCTACAGTAGGTGTAACATTAACAGTAACAGGTATCAGTGATTCACGTCAGAACAGGATTGGAGTGCCTGCAGTATCAATAACTACACGTGCAGAAGACAGCACTACAGTACCTGAAATTGTAGGACAACCAGTGGTAGAAAAAGATCCTGTACGCGGAATCGATAATACTATAAAACTTGTTTTCAGTAAACAAGTAAACAAAGATACAATCAGATTCCTTGATAAGAATAATGCATTAATATCATCAGTTAATTATATACTTGAAGATTATGATACTGCTAACCCTGACGGAATGACTTTCAGATTTATACACAAAGATATTACAGGGTTCCAGACAGATGCATCAGTAACACCTGCTACAACAGATGCTGCAACATTCAAGTTTACTGTTACAGGTGCAAGAGACCTTAGCATACGTCAAAATGTTATGGCTGATGCAACATTCACTGTAGTAACAAATGATAACAAAGCACCTGCTATCATATATGCTTCAAAAACAGCAGGAGAAAATCAGACAGCAGGAGCAGGCAGTGATTATGTAATGACTGTTTACTTCTCTGAACCGATAAATGAAGCAGATGCAAAAACAATAACCAATTACATGCTTGGTGATACTTCAACTGCATGGAGTAAACCACTTTCAGCAATATCCGGAATAACAAGCAGCAATATAACTACTATTACAAACAGTGCCTCAAAAGTATACGGAGTCAGAATAACAATACCAAGAGGAACTGAAGCAGATAACCTCTGGGGTAAAGCATCACAGTATATATTTGTAACTGCAAAAGACTTAGCTGGTAATATTCTACCGGTAAACGCAAGGGGCGGAATGCAGAACGGAATTGCTTTAGTAAATCCTGAAAACGACACACTGTCATTTACTAACGAAGCAATTACTGCAAAAGCTATTGCATCTGACGTAGTAAGGATTTCAATTGCAGGAGCCTATAACTCAGATTCACTTAAATACTTCTTCTCAGATGTAAATATGAATTCATTTGCATTCATTGATGCAGCAACCGGTGACACAATTGATCTTGGTATAATCAGTGCAACTTTGAGCTCTGACTTGCAGAAGATCGACATCAGAATAGCTAAAAAGTTAAATGCTGACGGAACTTATACAGAAGGTTCAAGCACTTACTCCTTAGCAGTTAAAACAGTTAACAACCTTACTAAGAATCAGTTTGGAGCTCCTCTGACCGTAGGATATAATGTAGTGCTTGCAGGTACTACTCCTAAGGGTACAGCTGCTGGTACAACTCTCGCTAATGCGACAGTTGCTGATGGCATAGCTCCTACAGTAAAATCAGTAGACAAGTCAGGAATAACTGGTTTGACATTCAATTCAAACGGTATAGCAACTAACAATATGGCTGCAGGAAGCTACATTACAATAGTATTCAGCGAAAATATTGTAAGCTATACAGGAATAGCTTCAGACCTGTCAGGCGTATTTACAGTAAGGCTTGGCAACAGCACTTTGAGACCTTACGTTGATTACACAACTTCAATAACAGACAACAAAATTATCCTGACACTTAAGAACAACGGTCTGAAAGCAAAAGACAATATGATCTTGCAAGACCTTTCAAACATTGTTGTATCTTACAACACTGCTAACGCTTACATGATCGTAGATGCTACCAGCGGAAATGCTGCTGTACTTCAGTAACAGCAAGTATTAATCCGGGCTTAATATAACAGAAACTGCTCCGATGTAAATCGGAGCAGTTTTTTTATACTTTGATTTTTTGCGTATTTTGTAACAAAAAAGGTTTTTTTATTATATTTATAGAATAATATTAACAAGGAGGTGGATCAAAATGAATACTGATACTAACCTTATAACAGTTACTCTTCCTGACGGAACCAAGGAAAACATTCCGGAAGGAACTTCTCTGCTTGAATTGAGCGAAAAACATAAAGCTGATTATAAGTCTGCAATAGTAGCAGCAAAAGTTGATAATGATATAAAAGAATTAACATATGTGCTTAATGAATCCTGTAACGTTGAATTCATAGACCTGACCTGCGAAGACGGAATACGGATTTACAGACGCAGCCTTTACTTCATTCTAGTAAAGGCCATGCATGACCTTTTCCCCGATAAAACCGTAATGATAAACCATACAATAGGAGACGGAATATACTGCAAAACTAAAGACGATCATGAGCTGTCCCAAAAGGATATTGACGCTCTCGAAAAACGCATGCGTGAAATAGTAGAAGAAAAAATTCCGTTTATTAAACAAGTTGTATCAGTAGAAGAAGCAAAAGACATACTGATGAAGTACGGAAGGCTCGACAGATTTCATGCAATAGAGCACAGGCGAAAGCCATATGTAACCTTGTATACCTGCGGAGATCTTTATGATTATTTTTACGGATACATGGTTCCTCATACGGGTTATATCGATAAATTTGCTTTAAAACGTTATCCTCCGGGGCTGGTACTTATACATCCTACAAAAAAGAACCCATCCATACTTCCTGAATTCAAGGAGCAAAAAAAGCTTTTCAGCGTGTTTTCGGAATATAAGAATTGGCTGAAAATAATCGGCGTTGAAAATGTGGGTGCTTTAAATGACGTTATAAAATCCGGCAATATTAAAGAAGTTATAAGGGTTTCTGAAGCTCTGCATGAAAAAAAAATAGCCCAAATAGCCGATATGATCGCATTTAATCCGGAAAAGAAAAAGATTGTGCTGATTTCCGGTCCTTCCTCTTCCGGCAAGACCACCTTTGCTCAAAGGTTGTCCATACAGCTAAGAGTAAATGGCTTAAGACCCCTTACAATATCCCTTGATGATTATTTCGTTGACAGAACGCACACACCCAAGGATGAAAACGGTGAGTATGATTTTGAAGCCCTTGAAGCTATAGATATTGAACTCTTTAACAAACATCTGGAACAGCTTATATCTTTTATGGAAGTTGAAATACCAATTTTCAATTTTATAAACGGCACCAGGGAGGAATTCGGCAGAAAGCTGCAAATGACTGAAGACAGCATTTTGGTAATCGAAGGAATACACGGACTAAATGAAAAACTTACGGCTTCAATACCAAGAAGCAGCAAATTCAAGATATACGTAAGCGCACTTACCTCTATGAACATAGATGACCATAACAGAATACCAACCACAGATACAAGGATAATCAGGAGAATAGTAAGGGACTTCCAGTTCAGGGGTAATTCTGCCGTTAATACAATAAGCATGTGGCCTTCTGTAAGGCGGGGAGAGGAAAGAAATATATTCCCCTTCCAGGAAGAAGCGGATGTTATGTTCAATTCCTTTTTGATTTATGAGCTAAGTGCCCTTAAGGTACTTGCGGAACCTTTGCTGTCAAATGTCAGCAGAAACAGTCCGGAATATTCCGAAGCCAAAAGGCTGATAGAATTTTTAAGTTACTTCCTTCCTATTGACGCATGTGAAATACCCGCAAACTCCATAATAAGGGAGTTTATCGGAGGAAGCACATTCTTTTGATAAAGTTATGGGCCGAAAGCAATAAATATACCTTCGGCCCAATTGCTTATATTTTTCTTTTCATATTATAAATTTATCCAATATTAGATTACACTTTCTTATATAATTTTTAATAAATTAAATATAAAAGCTGCTTAAAATCAATTATCTTTAAAGCATTGACTGTAATATCTCTAAATCAGCATCTGATAATCCTATCATACAGCTGTCTGATTCTACAATTAAAAGTATCTTCCTTTATAAGCTTAAATAAGCAAAACTATTTTGCAGGAGAAAATGTTGCACAGTCAGTTTGCTGTGTATCAGCAGCGTTACGTGGCTGTACCTCTATCATTTCAGCTGCGCAATGGTCTCCTGAAACATAATATTCACAAGTGTTAACAACACATTTAACTCTGCTTATAGGATTGTTTGTTTTATTTACGTGCATAAAGCTACCTCCTTATAAATAGGTTTCATAATTATTATTGTCTCTTAATTTTGAATTATGCTGATAAAAAATATTAATACATTTTATTATTGTGCAGCCTGTTAACTCTTATTTAAACAGGAATTTGTTAATTAGCAGTTTATATAATTTTATATTTTTAGTTTTTTGTATAATATATGCTTAAATTCTTTTTACATTTTTTATAATCTTCTTTATATAGTAAAATGCTCACTGTCATAAGATAAATTAAAGTAATACAGAACTATTAATTGCTGTTATTATTACAACAATTTAAATAATAGTCTATTCTTGCCTGGCAATAAATAATTACAAAAATTTCCGGTTGACAAAGAAAATGCCCTGGTGCTATAATTTATTTTGCGTTGAAAAACAGCATCGATTTGGGCGCTTAGCTCAGCTGGGAGAGCATCTGCCTTACAAGCAGGGGGTCATAGGTTCGAGCCCTATAGTGCCCACCAAATAATCAGCTAATTAATTAGCTGATTATTTTTTATTTTAATTAGTCAGTTACATTAATGCTAATTATAATCAACACGCCTTATCTACTTTTTTATTCATCCTAGACACTTATATGTATACAAACTTTCTTGCTTATTATATAATAAGTAATGTAAATTATACCTAACACTAGAATTACATGGCATTATTGTAATCCTTGTCAAAGGAGATGAATAAGTTTGAGAAATAAGGTTTCATCAGTTATTTCTATAATAATCATAATATTTGGAGTCATATTTATAATTTTCATAGGCAAACCTCTTCCAATAAGTTTCAGTAAAATAGATAAGATCGAATTTTATGATTATGCCGCTAACTTTAATGAGGACAATCCGAATAATCTTGAAGAGCATAAGTTATTGGCATTAACGGACAGGGATGATATTGCTGAAGTAAACAAAATATTAAAGAAAGCAAGAAGTATGCGGGATCACAGTCCTGCGTGCCCCTTTGGTATACGAGTAGTATTATTCAGAGAGAATAAAAAAATAATATTAAAACTTGGTACGGATGACTGTGGTAAATTAATTTACAAAAACAAGTATTATATATTGCCCAGAGAAGACTTTAAAGCTTTACAGAAAATTTTAGAACAGCATGGTATTGATATACATGATTTTATATAAATCAATTGATTTATACGCGAATTTTATAGTATTCAAATAAACATGATTGCATCTCTTTATTAAATACAACCTGTTGGAAAAACTTAAAGCTGCATAACAGAGAATTAAGATGGCAAAATGAGTAAGAGCACTTATGGTCAATTGAAATGACTGCCCTTTTTGTTGCCTATTTTAAAGTTGACATAAAGCCAGAATGAGGGTTACCCGTACCCTCTCAGACTGCACAGAATTGATTTTAAACAACTTTTATGGCACATGTAGGGTTATTTTATTTATTGAAGATTGAAAACAGGTTTGAAACAGCTTACTATAGCAGCATTTCTAAACAAATAGAGCCATTGAATATACATCTGATTTGAAATGAACTACAATTACATAAATTTCTGTTGAATTAATGGCTTATAATGGTAAAATATTGTTAATTGATTTGCTTTAATTAGCAGAGAGTAAAATAGTAGGTGGAAATGTGAATGAAAGTTAGAAAGTCAAGTAGGGCAATTTTATTGTATCCTGAAAACAAATTTTTTTATTTAAATTTGAGTTTGCAATGCTTTCAGAGCATAAAACATTATGGGTTACACCTGGTGGTGGAGTTGAAAATGGAGAAAGCTTTGAACAAGCCTTATACAGGGGATTGTATGAAGAATTGGGACTTGAAATAGATGGAAGTTATAAGTGGATTTATTTTAGGAATAAGCCATTCACTACAAAATCCGGTGAAGAGTTTATTTCAGAAGAATGGTACTATTTAGTAAAGATTAACCATTCAAACCTATACTATAATAATATGACACAAAGTGAGAAAAAGCTGACAAAAGACTACAAATGGTGGTCTATTGAAGATATAAAAAATTCATCTGAAGAATTCTTTATGAATAATCTTGGTGAAGAACTTGCTAAGATTATTAATGGAGATATACCAGAGGAACCTGTTGAAGTATGATTATTTGATGGCTAATATTCAGTTTGCTCATAAATGAAGAACCGGTTTTTTCAATAAAGCTTAATTGATATCCTTATTCATGAATATCTTAAACATTTAAGGAATAACACTTTTTTACCAAGCTGATATATACTAAAACATATATACAGCAAGAGGTAGATGGAACATCATCTGGGGAATGTATGCTTTTGTTGCAGAAGTTCCTGAGGATTTTTCTTATGACACACCAAGAAAAACTTATGAAGGTATTCTTGATCGGAAAGATACTTCTTGGGTGCTTAACCTTCAAAACATAGGTATTGCAACAAATATTCCATTGTTTTTACCAAAGATGTGTTTCTACAAAGATAAGGTATTACAGAGTGTTGAGACTATTAACATAAAAGAGGATAAAGTAAATTTTAAATAGCAATTTGTAACTCTATAATTGGGCAGAATTTCTTCATAAAATGGGTTGACACATCATCATTCTACTGTTATACTATCATAGTGTCAAGGGCAATCGAACTGCTCAGACACCAATAAAATAAACAGTTTATACTGTAATACATGCTGGTGTAGCTCAGTAGGTAGAGCAGCTGACTTGTAATCAGCAGGTCGGGGGTTCGATTCCGTCCGCCAGCTCCAAAAAAGCATCTTCTGTTAAGAAGATGCTTTTTTATATTAATCTGCAACTTAGCAAGTTTACTGCAGACTTTATTAATTAAAAACAATCCATCTTAATTCAAACTCCCATAGAATAACCTATTTCCATCATGATCTCTAATATTATGGTAGATAATTTTAACACTTAACTTTTTAAATTAACAAAATATTTATAACAAGTTAAACTGGAATATGTAGGTAATTAAATATCATAAAACTGTTTAGCTCATTAGCTTCTCCCTACGCCAATAATACATAAGGAGGCAAAATCATGGCAGATATCATCAATACATACAGGCAGAGCGTGCCTGCAATGAGATTCGTAGGTAAAAAATACGGTGACGATGACCGTATAGATGGTAATTTCAGCGCGAAATGGGGTGAATGGTTTGACAATGGTTGGTTTACATCCATTGAAAATCAAATAAGTGCGAATTTTAAAGAAGAATATGAAGATGCTGAGGCCTATATAGGTTTAATGCGCTGGAAAGAAGGCGAGCCCTTTGAATATTGGATTGGAATGTTCACACCTGAGAACACAATAGTCCCGGAAGGGTTTGAATATATCGATTTCCCTAAAAGTGAACTGGGTGTTTGTTGGGTTTACGGTAAAGAAGACGAGGTTTATTGTAAAGAAAGTAAATGTGCAAAAAGATTAAGTAAGGAAGGTTATAAAGTTATCTCTGATAAAGATGGTGCCTGGTGGTTCTTTGAGCGTTATTGTTGTCCGCGCTTTACAACTCCTGACGATGATGGCAAGATTATACTCGATATATGCCATTATATAGAATGATATAATCATTGCATGCAAAAAGCTTGTATCTATTGAGATACAAGCTTTTTACGTTTTTATCCGCTTATTTCAGTTCCTCTGCTATGAGCCGTCCCATCTCTTTCGTACCGACAATGGTTGTTCCTTCTGACGCTATGTCTTTGGTTCTGTAGCCTTTGTCAAGCACCTTTTTAACTGCATTTTCAATATCATCAGAAGCTTTTTCAAGGTTAAAGGAATATTTCATCATCATAGCGGCAGACAAAATTGTTGCAATAGGATTTGCTATATCCAGCCCTGCTATATCAGGCGCGGAGCCATGCACCGGTTCATACATTCCCATATTTCCGTTTCCAAGGCTTGCAGACGGCAGCATTCCAATCGATCCTGCTATCATCGAAGCCTCGTCTGACAGTATATCTCCAAATATATTTGATGTTACTATTACATCAAATTGTCCCGGATTTCTCACAAGCTGCATTGCAGCGTTGTCCACATACATATGGCTTAACTCAACCTGAGGATAGTCCTTGGATACTTTGACAACCACTTCTCTCCAAAGCCTTGAACTCTCCAGTACATTTGCCTTATCCACCGACACGAGTTTTCTTCTGCGTTTAATAGCTGCTTCAAAAGCAGTCCTTGCTATACGTTCAATCTCATAAGTACTGTATTCTTCAGTATCATATGCCGCTTCGCCCATATTTTCTGTTTGCAGCCTTCCCCTTTTGCCGAAGTATATGCCTCCTGTCAATTCCCTTACTACCATTATGTCAACTCCGCTATCTACTATCTCCTTTTTAAGGGGCGAAGCATCCGCCATTACAGGATATATTACCGCGGGCCTTAAGTTGGCATACAGGCCGAGCCCTGCGCGTATAGCCAGAAGCCCTGCTTCAGGCCTTTTGCTGCCGGGCAGCGTATCCCACTTCGGCCCGCCGACAGCGCCAAGAAGCACAGCATCACATGCTTTGCACATATCAAGCGTCTGCTGGGGCAAAGGCTCGCCATGGCGGTCTATAGCACAGCCCCCTATATCTCCGTATTGCATTTCAAATTTGCAGCCGTACTTTTTACCAACCAAATTTATAATAGACACTGCTTGTTCTACCACGTCAGGGCCTACCCCGTCCCCCGGCAGTACTGCAATCTTATATCTATTCATAAAAGCACCTCTATTCCATAATTCAATAGTACATTGATTGAGTAAGGATCAGCAATTACAAAACAATTAAAAACATTATAATCCGTCAATGACTCTCTTATACTATCTAAACCAGTAAATGAGCAGTCTCTGTAATTTATATAATTTTAAATATATGTTTACCTATAATTAAACCATTTTATTTATGGCATATGCATTAAATTCTAGCTAGATCTTTATTCCTTAACAGAGGTATAACTCTCCTGCTCACTCTAAATTCTTTACACTGAACTTATAACAATTATTTTACTTTACTTAATCTGTCTTTTTATATACTCAATAAGCCCATCTGCCGCAATCAGCTGCTGCATAAATTCAGGAAAAGGAACTCCCATATATTCCTTACCGTTTGTAAGGTTTTTTATCTTTCCAGTGTCAAAATCTATTTCCACAGTATCACCGTCAGCTATATCTTTAGCAGCCTCTGGGCATTCTATTATAGGAAGCCCTATATTAATAGCATTTCTATAGAATATCCTTGCAAAAGTTTCTGCTATGACGCAATATATTCCTGATGCCTTTATTGCTATAGGTGCATGTTCTCTTGAAGAACCGCATCCAAAGTTTTTTCCGGCTACCATTATATCCCCTTTACGTACCTTAGTTACAAAGCTGCTGTCCAAATCTTCCATACAATGCTTTGCTAACTCTGCCGGATCTGAAGTATTTAGATATCTGGCAGGTATTATTACGTCTGTATCGACGTTATCTCCATATTTTATAACTTTACCTTGTACATTCATTCTTACGGCCTCCTTAATCAAATTTCTTCAGGTGAAGCTATCCTCCCTGCTACTGCTGATGCTGCAGCAATTGCAGGACTTGCCAGATAAACTTCACTTTCCGGATGTCCCATTCTTCCGACAAAATTCCTGTTTGTAGTGGATACAGCTCTTTCACCTTTAGCCAGTATACCCATATGTCCCCCGAGGCATGGCCCGCACGTAGGCGTGCTTACTACCGCTCCGGCATCAATAAATATATCAAAAAGCCCTTCAGCCATTGCTTGCTTCCATATCTTCTGGGTTGCAGGAATTATGATGCATCTTACATCCTTGTGCACCTTTCTGCCCTTGAGTATCTCTGCGGCAATTCTCATATCCTCAATTCTTCCGTTTGTGCATGAACCTATGACAACCTGGTCTATCTTGATATCCCCTACTTTATCTATAGTCCTTGTGTTTTCCGGCAAAGGAGGAAATGCAACTGTCGGCTTTACTTCACTGAGATCTATCTCATAAACAGCTTCATATTCTGCATCATCATCAGCCTTATATATTTTATATTCCCTTGTTGAATGTTCTTTCATATATTCAATTGTTTTTTCATCTACTTCAAATATACCGTTCTTACCGCCGGCTTCTATCGCCATATTTGCCATTGAAAATCTGTCATCCATGGATAAGTATTTAAGTCCTTCACCTGTAAACTCCATAGATTTATATAATGCTCCGTCAACGCCTATCATACCAATGATATGCAATATTACATCTTTACCGCTAACCCATTTTTGCAGCTTACCTTTTAATACAAACTTAATAGCCTCGGGTACCTTAAACCATGCTTCACCGGTAGCCATACCGGCAGCCATGTCAGTACTTCCTATACCGGTAGAAAAAGCACCCAGCGCGCCATAAGTACAAGTATGTGAATCCGCGCCTATAACAACATCTCCTGCTACTACAAGACCTTTCTCAGGCAGCAGTGCATGTTCAACTCCCATTTGTCCAACTTCGAAGAAATTAACTATGCCCATTTCCCTGGCAAATTCCCTGCATAATTTAACCTGTTCAGCAGATTTAATATCCTTATTGGGTGTAAAGTGATCAGGCACTATTGAAATTTTATTTACATCAAAAACTTTATCTATGCCTATCTTCTTGAATTCTTTTATAGCAACAGGTGTGGTTATATCATTACCAAGCACCATATCAAGCTTCGCTTTTATAAGCTGTCCGGCAGTAACCTTATCGAGTCCCGCATGATCAGCTAGAATTTTTTGTGTCATGGTCATTCCCATAATAATCCCTCCCAAAGTATGAAATACTCATTACTATACGCTTAACTGCTATATGAAATGTTTCATTCATTTTGTCTCATTATAAAATATCTGTAACAAATATTCTTCCTGTTATTTATTTTTATCCAACAAAATTTTTAATGTTTTTTGACTTTTGTTATAATTTTGCGGAATTGCAGGGGAGTATATCCCGTATTCTTTTTAAATATCTCATTAAATCTTTGTTGATTGGAAAATCCTACAGCCTGAGCTATTTCACTGACTTTAAGTTCAGTATCTCTTAAAAGTTCCTTAGCCCTCCTGATTCTTACACTTATAAGGTAAGACATGGGGCTTAATCCTGTTTCTTCTTTGAATACTCTTGTAAAATAACTCTGGCTTAAGAAGACGTATTTGGCTATGTCAGCGATTGATATATCTCTTTCATAATTATTATCTATATAATTAGTTGAAATGCGTATAATCTCCTTTATTTTTGCACTTTTTTTCTTTATACTGTTCTCCCATTCCATTTTCAGAGCCCGGGAAATCAGAACAAAAAGCTCCATTATAAGCAGATGGCATAAAAACTCACTTCCTATTTCATCGCTCTGCCTCTCATTTAATATACGGTCCATTACGACAATTATGTCATTTTTCTGATTCACCTTAAGTGTAAGAAATGGTCCTGATTCTCTGCCGCTTACGAAGTTCAGGAAATCCTCCAGTGATATTTCCGATACTTCTTTTCTGATTTTATTCTCAAATTTAAAATTCAGTACTACAAATTCACACCCTGACTGTGATTTTACAATAAATTTGTGTAACTGGTTTGGCTTTATTATTATAATATCATTTGGTCCTATGGCAACAGGCTGTCCTGCAATTTCAAATACAGCATTGCCTTTCTTTATGTAAACCATTTCGAAAAATTCATGCCTGTTAGGTTCCATGGACCAGCTGATATCATGAAACTTCTCAAGAGATCTTACTATTACAGGCAGTGTTTCCGACGTTTTTAAAAGGTCTTGCCATGTTTTTGGCAGAACTGCATCTTCCATATATAATCATCCTTATTTTTATAATATTAGCTTTATATTTATTAAATAAAACTAATTTTTGATTCGTAATGCATCAGTTAGAATAACTCAAAAATTCTTCCGCAAATTAACTCTGTATGGCTAACTTCCCTATTAAATTAAATTTACTACACATAAATTATATACACAATTTTTCTAAAATTAAACAAAATAAACTCCTGTATATCACTTAAACACAAAATTCCTCTTTATTCAGTTAAAAATAAATGCCTAAAAGGAATCCCCTTCAGGCATTAGTTTTACGTCTTATAAGTTTATCGGAAGACTATTTCAATTCATCCGGTATATTAATTACAAAATCATTATTATAATCATAAGTGAGAGAAATCTGCGCATCAAATCCTTCAAGAGCAATAGTTCCGATATAATTTTCCAGAGCATCTATAGAAGCCGGAATATCCATAGAAATATCAATTATTTGGTTTATTATTTGATTCGTTTTAGTATTTATGGTCATCTCCGTATAATAATTATTAATTTTTACACTTGATATATCTATATCTTCATAGTCCTGACCATCCAAAATTTCTTTAATGTCACCTATATACACATTACCTTTTAATATTATTTCATCAGGATTGCTTCCTGCTGTCTTTGTCAGTCCGGCACACAATAAATCGGAAACAGATATGTTAATCAAGCTTTCATTAAAAGCTTCATCCAGCGATCCTATTTCTCCTAATTCATCTAAAGGCAACTCTTCCCAGCCTTCAGACAAAAAGCCTTTATAATATACTTTGCCGTTGAACAGGTAATATTCCAAATCTATATTTATAGGCAGAATATCCGGTTTTATACCCATTACCATATGCATAGTCTTGCTGTCTTTATCAACCTCAATCGTACCGCTTATATTTCCGCTAAGGCTGAGAACACTGCCGGACGTTTGCTTTAATTGAATATCAATACCCGTTGCAAGCTTGTTAAACGATTTACCGGCTTCATTTACATTGTTTAATATGCTTTTAATTTCGTCAAAATCTTTTTGATCTTTTATCAGGACACTTCTTGTATAGTTGTCCCAAACAACAGTCTTCCCCAGCGCCTGGGCAACAAACCGCACAGGTATGTATGTATAATTATTTTTCTCATATATGACCGGTGCAGCATCAAGAGTTATTTCAGTATTATTGACATATGCTGCGGTGCTTCCAACTTTCAGATTTACTTTAACGTCATCCTTTATAATCGTTATGCTTCTTTCTTTATCGTTCCAGATAATATGCTGATTGTCATTCTGCACACCAAGTTTTACAAGTACTTCTCTTAACGGCAGCATTGTACGGTCGTTAATTATCAAGGGAACATTTGTATTTTCGGTTATATTGCCGTCTATAACAATTTTTATATCAGGTGCTTCTGTAATATTAACACTTGCAGCATTAACTAAACTAAAAGTGCAAATGGTCAGAAGCAACATAGTTAAAATCGTAAAAACTACCTTTTTCATAAAAAACCCCCTAATATGAATATTTATAATTTTAACATAAATTACATATTAATTCAATTAGTAGTGCGCTTTGCATAAAAATTTGTCTATTGCACACAATAAAGTAATAAATTTCATGCGCGGAGGTTTACATAATGCATAACAAAAACATAGTGCTTATAGGATTTTATAACCAAAAGGCCATAGGTGTAAGATATTTGGCAAAAGCTTTAATGGAAAACGGCTATAATCCCGCTATCATATTTTTAAAAGATTTCAACAGTACAGGTATATCGAAGCCGTCAAATAAAGAAATAAGGCTCCTATGTGATGTCATATCTAAAACCAGCCCTATATTTATCGGGCTTAGCATAATGACATCATTTTACATAGACACTGTTATCTCCATAAGCAAAACGCTTAAATCCCGCTTCAATATTCCGATTGTATGGGGCGGAGTAGTTCCTACAATGTTTCCTGAAAAGTCACTTAATCATTCTGACTTCGTAATAATGGGTGAAGGCGATGAGGCAATAGTTGAGCTGGCAGACGCTATCTTCAATAAAGCTGAATATAAAGGTATACAAAATCTTTCATATAAGAAAGACAACATTGTGATTAAAAACAGTTTACGTCCTCTGACACCTGATATAAATATTTATGGTTACCCCGAAATAGACAATTGCACCATGTACAGTATAGATAATCAAAAACTGTCCATAGGAGATCCTATGCGTAAATCATTAACTTATGAGACATCAGCATCAAGAGGCTGTCCGTATAACTGCTCATATTGCTGCTCCGGCAGCCTGAAAAAACTATATCCTGAAGGAAGCAAATACGTACGTATAAGATCTGTGGACAGTGTAATAGAAGAACTCGAGCAGGCAAAAAATAAAATGCCAAGGCTTAAGTATATATACTTCTGGGATGAGATCTTTTCAAGCAGTGAAAAATGGGTAAAAGAGTTCTGCAGCAAATATAAAACTAAAATAGGCATTCCATTTCAGATATGGTGTCACCCTCTTATGGTTAAAGAGCCTATAATAAAGGCTCTGACGGACGCAGGCTTATATAAAGCTGTAATGGGCATACAAAGCGGTTCACCGAGAATAAGGAATGAAATATTCAACAGGCGTGAAGCAAACAAGCAGATATTAGAAGCCTGCAGGATACTCCATAAATGCAAGGTGCCCCATATAGTTTATGACTTTATGCTGCAGCATCCTTTTGAAACTATAGAAGATATAAAGTCTACATATGAACTGTGCATGCAGCTTGACCCTCCCTTTGAACTGCAGCTTCACGGGCTCAACTTTCTTCCTGGTACCGATATTGTAAAAACGGCAGTTGAAAATGGAATTATGTCACCTGAAGAAGCCGACAGCCTTATTGATAAATCAATGGATGACCAATATAAAAAGTATTGGGGAGGTTCCGAGAGCAATTTACAGTCAAATTATTGGTATTCATTGATATATATGTCTCAGTTCAAAGGCACAAGGGCAATTGCTCAGCGACTTGCCCGCAAAAATACCGTTTTAGGTAAGCCTGTCCGCAATTTATATAATATACTTAAGGTATATTCAAAATTTAAAAATATCTGCTATAATACTTCACTGCTATTTAGAAAGCATAGTTATCAATAACGGAGTACCGTCTATAAATTATGGATCCTTCAGCTCATTGTCAGACAAACTGCCCCCAATAAGCACCGGACACTTAAAAATTTTCCTGGCTTTTTCTCTTTAAGCGCTCTATACGCCTTTTTGCAGCCTCTTCAAAATCTTTCTTCTCCTCTTCTGTCTCAGGTACAAGTTTTGGCACAGGAGTGGGCTTTCCGTTTTCATCTAATGCCACATAGGTTATATACGCCTTGTTTGTCAAAATGACATTACCGCTTTTAATATTCTCAGCATATGCACTTACCTTTACTTCCATCGAAGTCCTTCCGGCCCATGTCATTTTTGCTCTCAATATAACAAGCTCACCCATTCTTGCAGGATGTCTGAAGTCCAGGCTGTCAAGAGCAACAGTTGCCACAATTCTGCCGGAATGCCTGGATGCTACCATTGCGCCTGCAATATCTATCCAATGCATTAGCCTTCCGCCAAGAAGATTGCCAAGAAGGTTTGTATCATTTGGCAATACCAATTCTGTCATTTCAACCCGTGATTCTGAAGGGGTCTTGCTTTCAACATAATTTACATCACATCTGGAATCATCATGCATATTAATACCTCCGGATATTTAAAGACTTAATCAAATAATTTAATTCTTATCATGCAACCAATTTTTTAAATTCATAATATAACATTTTGATTTTGCAACCCGGATGCCGGAACAAAATCAGCTGTCACGATAAGTTGACTTATATTTATAACGATATAAATAATATTATCATTGCGTTCAATAAAAATATAGGATTATTGTGTCATATGTATAAATATTTTAATTCAATCAATTCATTATGCCCTTCTAAATAAAACCAATTTCAGCTTTAAAACAATAATAAATAAATATAATAGATTAAAATTCCGATCCGGATTTGATATATAATTTTTTTCATTAATTACTTATTTCCCATAAAAAATATAGTATAATAAATACTACACATTTTTTTGTATAACTGTAACATAAATACAAACAAACGTTTATTTTTGTATCTATAGAAAGGAAAGACTAATGACCAGAAAAATCCTTATAATTACTACACTTTTTATTTATATAGTTTTAATGTGTTTTACCGCATATTTTCTGTTTAATCCCCATTCATATGCAGCTAGAAACAACGGAATATTAAGTAATTATATTTCCGTTTTTAATAAAATCAAAAGCACATCATCTTCAAGCAATACTAGTGCAAGCAGCAGTACTTATTTCAGTATATTTGATAATTCCAGGCCTGTTGTTATTGATGCCGGGCATGGAGGCAAAGATCCGGGAACAAGCGGAAACGGTCTTGTTGAAAAGGATATTACTCTGGACATTGCCCTTAAACTTAATGAAATTCTACAAAATGAAGGTGTAAACACATATATGATCAGAACAGATGACACAAATATGGATCGCAAAGACAGAATATATAAGGCCAATAAAATAAATGCAGCACTATATTTGAGCATCCATTGCGATTGGTATAAGTCATCATCAATTAAAGGGATGACAATTTACCGTCATCCTTCTGAAGATATTAAATACGGCAACCTTTCCAGCAAAAAATATGCCGAAAATATTCATAAGGAATTATTAAAAGCTACAGATATAAGCGACCGTGGTATAAAAAACAATACGGAGTACGCTGTATTACGTCATGCAAAAATGCCCTCAGTACTTGTTGAGCTTGGTTATTTATCAAATCCATACGACGCTTCGGTTCTTGGTTCGCAGGAATCAAGGGAAGCAATTGCCCGTTCACTCGCAGATGGCATAATCAACTCCCTGCAAGATGCGGATGAAGTAAAAAAATAAAGCAAATTCACCTGTTTGAGCAGAATAATTTGACCAACCAGCACAGCAAGTTAAATTAATAATTTTCAATATATTCTCTAAGCAGCTTTTCCATTGCTTCCCTTGATGTAATTTTAAATACTTGCTCCTTTACGGAAGATGAATTGTTCATGCCCTTTATATACCACGCTATATGCTTGCGCATTTCTAAAACACCTGTACGTTCACCCTTCAATTCCACCAGCATATCCATATGCCTTAACAATGTCTCTATTTTTTCCTGGGGTGAAGGTTCGCTTTTAAGCTCACCCATACGCAAATATGTGGTTATCCTGTTAAAAATCCATGGGTTCCCCTGGGCTCCTCTGCCTATCATTACAGCGTCACAGCCTGTTTGATCAAGCATTTCCTTTGCTTTTTCCGGGCTTGTTATGTCTCCGTTTCCAATAACAGGTATGCTTAACGTGTCCTTGACCTGCTTGATTATATTCCAGTCGGCTGTACCGCTATAGAATTGCTGCCTCGTTCTTCCATGAACGGCAACAGCGGCAGCTCCACTTTCCTGTGCTATTTTGGCGATTTCCACCGCATTGACGTGCTCATCATCCCAGCCTTTTCTAATTTTAACCGTAACAGGTCTGGATACTGCTTTTGATACAGCTTCTACAATTTGTCCTACCAGCACGGGAGACAACATCAATGCGCTTCCTTCTCCGTTTTTAGTAATTTTCGGCGTAGGACATCCCATATTTATATCTATAATATCAGGTTCGTACTCTTCCAGCTTTTTTGCTATCTCTGCCATTAACGCAGGATCAGAACCAAAAATTTGGACTGCAGCAGGCCTTTCTTCATCATTAATTTTTGCTATATTAAAGCTTTTCTCACTATTATAGTGCAATCCCTTTGCACTGACCATTTCCGTATAAACAAGGCCGCAGCCCTGCTCCTTGCAGAGCAGCCTGAAAGGAGCGTCCGTTACACCTGCCATAGGAGCGAGAAATACATTGTTATTAAGTTCTACATTACCTATTTTCATATATATTGCTATCCCTTTCCAATCATCTGCTATTATTTCCCAAGTATTTAAACAAAAAGATAAAATACTTTGTAAACTAAAACACCTGCTCATGGTATTTTACCACAAGCAGAAAGATTAAATCCATGATACAATTTAATTTATTTGAATACAGTCAGTAGTGCCATTTTACCGTATTACCGAATTTTTTATCGTTTACATCACATTAATAAACAAATCTTCTCCAAAAATTATTATATAACACTAAAGAGAAAATACGTATATACTTTATATATGTGTTTTACATTTTATTGAATTTTTGTAATAAATGTTATATAATAGAATTGCAATACTAATATCAGGTTTTGGGTAGGTCTTTTGTCCTGACAGGCTTCTTTCTTGTGATTCCCCGTATGAGGACGGCGATGTTATAAGTTGCTGCAGGGAATTCACAGGAAAGGGGGTGGCTGGTGTGAAATATGACTTTTATACCAACATCGGTTATGCTGTTGTTTGGTTTATGAAATACATATTCATACCACTGGGAGTAGCCATATCTTCAGCCATTATCACAAATAAGCTGCTCCAACCACAGCCTGGAAGACAAAGAAAAAAACGGTCTCAAAAGAGCCGTTTTTAAATATAACACCTACTAAAACCTGACAGCAACAAACATCGCCGTCCTCTGTTATATATTATAACATTCTTATTAATATTGTAAATATTAATTTGTAAAATGTTTTCATTAATATAAATAAAAATTAAACTATGCAATATTATGCGAAAACACCCACAACCTGAAAATAAAGAAAAACCCAATATTTTTATTTATTTTCCCTATCATCAAAATTGATGTATAATTAAGATAAAGCTATATCGCAATCTGCATAATAAAAGGAGAAAATCGATGAAATCGCGTATTACATGTGTACTTCTTATATTTTTGTTAAGTACTTCAATTACTGCATGCTCAAACAGTAAAAACAACTTAAACCAAAGCAGCCGCAGTGTAAGTAGCAAAAAAATTTCTAGCACCGGTATTTCAACCAATTCTACATCTTCTTCTACAGACATCAGTTCTGCAGGCACCAAAGATGAAAATACAAATACCTCAATGCAATCTAATAATAATCCGGTATCATCTGATAATAGCTCGGTATTAGAAAATTCAGTATCAGAAAATTCGATATTAGAAAAATATAAGGCAGTATTGCTGGATAATGCCGAATTTTACAGTACCGATAACAATAAACAATTATCTTTGGATGACTTTTTAACTGGCAAAGAGATTTATGCAGACAGCCTCGAAGCAACACGCTTTACAGTGATTGACATGGATGGCGACGAAATTCCTGAAATTATTCTAGAATTAACAGTAGATGAATATCCGGAGTTCTACGAAGTCTTGCATTACATGAACGGCACAGTCTATGGTTATAATTTCCCATACAGAGGTTTGCATGGTCTTAAAACAGACGGGACATTTCATTATTCGAACGGTGCATCAGATAATGGATATGGAAAACTGAAATTTCAAACAACCGGCTATGAAGTTGACAAATTAGGATATATGATCTCAACTCAAAACAATGAAGGTACAACCATTTCATATTTCATTAATAATAAACCCGTTTCAGAAAACTCATATAATTCTTTCAGCAAGGAGCAGGATGAGAAAAAAGATGCAGATTGGACTGATTATACCCGAACGGATGTTGAAAAGGCACTTTCATCAAATCCATAACAAATTAGAAATTACAAATAATAGATACGGCATAGTTATTTCAGCTCATAATAATTAAGCAAAAATTAATGGAAGTCATTTTTGACTTCCATCAATCTTTTATATACTTTAAACATTGCCTAATGAAAGCATAAACTCAATAAAATATTCTGTATTATCACATACTAATCATCATTTTCATCATGGCATACCATATCGATTACAATAGCCAATGCAAGAATAGTCACCTGATCCTCATTATCGTCAATATCCACACCGTATGTATCTGAGAGCGAAAAGAATTTCTTTGATATGGTTGCTACAGGAATATCACCTTTCAATATGGTAAATTCATGTGCCCAAAAATTGCCCTCTATTTTATACATATCCCCTAAAGGACTTGTTATTTCAAAATCATTCCTGAATAGCGCGAATTTTTTCTTTACAGTAGCTGTTAATTCTCCTGCTATATATATGTTATACTCAGGCATGAATCTGAATACCTTCTGTTCAATATAGCACAGCTCGTTACCCGATAAATCAAAAATCCTCAGCTTATTGCCAAAAGACAAAAGCTGCTTTTTTACATAAAACATATTGTTTTCATACTCATCTTTAATATTAAAGCTGTCCGTAAGGGAGAAAATCTTTTGTTTAACTATATACTTCATAAATAACTCCTCTAAAATTAAATAATTAACTTTCCTAATTTCAGGTTATATGTTTATCCAGTCTTTGTCAAGCAAAAATTCCCACCTACTAGTGTTTAACAAGCAAGACGGGAATAAAATTAATTTTAAGCAGTCTTTATTTATTATTATGAGTGTCTCTGTTAGAACAAATCACTATGTGTACCTGTTCTGGTAAGAGTCAGCACTAAAATATCGCTATCTATTTTATAGATCAAAAGCCAATCAGGAGTAATATGACACTCTCTATGTCCATTCCAATTACCGGCTAATTGATGATCTTTATATTTCTCCGGCAAAGAATCTCCAGCTGCCAACAAATTAACAACGTCTCTCAGCATTTGAATGTTATACCCTCGCCTTAAAAGTACTTTTAAGTCTTTTTGAATCTGCCTGTCGCCAAAGTCTCACATTTCATCCTGAACCTCCGCTATCAGTTCATCAAAACTTGAATAGCGTTTGGCATTGGGATCATGGCTTATTTTATTAGCTTCTTCTATAGCTGCCATTGTTTCAGCATTTGGTACATTCAAAGTTATTTCAAAAGGTATTTTTTTCTGTCGCACAGCCTGGCGAAGAAAGATAGTAAACGCTGTAGTCATATTCATACCTAATTCAAAAAAAAGATGTTCTGCTTGTTCTTTCAGTTCCTTATCTATGCGAATAGTTAAATTTGTTGTCTCAGCCATATATAATCCCTCCTTTTATGATTTATTATATACATTTTAAATAAAACATGTGCATTGTAAATACAATGCACATGTTTTAATAGACTTCTATTTATAGTAACTTTCTATTATTATCAAAAATTATTTTTTCATCTTCATTACTTCATGAACTTTGCTTACGATATTGTCGGCAGTTAATCCATACATTTCAAGCACCTTCTGAGCCTTTCCGGATTTGCCGAACTTGTCTTCGATACCTACCATCTTCATCGGAACGGGGTAGTTTTCAACAAGAACCTCAGCTACTGCGCTGCCAAGTCCGCCTATTATAGTATGTTCTTCAGCCGTAACTATTGCTCCTGTTTCACGTGCTGCCTTTACTATAATATCTTTATCTATAGGCTTAACAGTGTGTATATCAATAATTCTTGCCTTTATGCCTTCTGCCGCCAGCTTTTCTTTTGCCTCCAGCGCAGCATGTACCATCAGGCCTGTTGCGATAATAGTAACATCATTTCCCTCAGCAAGGGTTATACCTTTGCCAAACTCAAATTTATACGTACTTTCATCGTATATTACAGGCAAAGACAAACGTCCAAGGCGTATGTAAACAGGTCCGTCATGGTCTATTGCCGCCTTAACTGCATGCCTTGTTTCAACTCCGTCTGCCGGGCTTAAAACTACCATATTCGGTATTGAACGCATTATAGCCATATCTTCAACACTCTGATGTGATGCTCCGTCTTCTCCTACTGACAATCCGGCATGTGTAGCCCCGATTTTTACATTAAGTTTTGGGTAGCATATTGAATTTCTTATCTGCTCGCAGGCTCTCTCTGCCGCAAAAATCGCAAAACTGCTTGCAAAAACTATCTTATTGCATGTTGCAATACCTGCTGCAACAGCCATCATATTTCCTTCGGCTATACCCATATTTATAAATCTTTCAGGATATTTCTTCTTAAAAGTATCGGTTTTAGTTGATTTTGAAAGGTCTGCATCCAGAACGATTATCCTGCTGTCCGCACCAAATTCCGCAAGAGCGTTTCCATATGCTTCCCTTGTAGCAATCTTCTCAGCCATATTATTCTACCTCCAGTTCTGATAAAAATGCATCCAATTCAGCAATAGCCTGATCTCTCTGTTCCTTATTCGGAGCAGATCCATGCCAACCAACTTGATTTTCCATATAGGATACACCTTTACCTTTAGTTGTTTCCGCAATAACTATTGTAGGTTTACCCTTACACTTTTTAGCTTCATCTATAGCATTAATTATCTGATTATAATCATGACCGTCAATTTTTATAACATTCCATCCAAATGATTCAAATTTCTGTGCTATAGGTTCAGGAGACATTACATCAACAATTTTGCCGTCTATCTGCAAACCATTATGATCAAGAAAAGCAGTAAGATTATCAAGCTTATAATGAGCAGCTGCCATTGAAGCTTCCCAAACCTGGCCTTCCTCTACTTCACCGTCTCCAAGTATTGCATATACCCTGTAATCCTTTTGGTCAATCTTTCCTGCAAGTGCCATTCCAACTGCAGCAGATATTCCCTGACCCAGTGAACCGGTGGACATATCCACACCAGGTACATTTTTCATACTCGGGTGTCCTTCCAGGTAGCTGTCTATGCTTCTGAATTTTACCAGTTCCTCCTTAGGGAAAAAGCCTCTTTCTGCAAGAGTACCATATAATGCCGGTGCACAGTGACCTTTAGAAAGCACAAACCTGTCCCTGTCTTCCCATTTTGGGTTTTTAGGATCAACCTTCATTTCATGAAAATACAACACGGTCAGTATATCCGTACATGACAATGACCCACCAGGGTGTCCGGCTGCCGCATGATATACTTCTTCAATTATATGCTTACGAATAAGGGTTGCTGTTTTTTTAAGTTCCTTTAACTTCAGCCTATCCATTTTCACATCTCCTTTATGCATTTCATGTCATATATAGTAGGATTGGTAACTAAATTTCCATCCCTGATATATAATATTTTTAACATAATCACCTTAAATAGTATACTATAACCTTAATAATTAGTCCATACCATCCTAATCATATGTTTTAAACCCTTCTCCGAGAACTTCCCGAACATCTGTGAGTATTATAAATGCATTTTCGTCTATGCTTTTTACTATGTCTTTAAGAAATGGAAGCTGCCCCCTGTGTAAAACACATAAAAGTACACTTTTATCATTTCCCGTATACATCCCTCTTCCTTTCAGTGCGGTTACCCCTCTTTCCAGATCTGTCAGTATCTTGTCAGCTATTTCTGCAGAATGGTCCGATATTATAAAAACAGCTTTGGAAAAGGTTATGCCCTCAAGTATGGTATCTATAATTTTGGATGAAATAAAAAGAGTTACTATGGCATATAAGGCCAGTTGAATGCTTTTAAAAGAAATTGCTGCAAATATTATGACACAAGTATCAATAAAGAGTAAAATCTGCCCCATGGTAAAATTAGGCACAAAATGAATTACTATTCTGGCTGCAAGATCAGTACCTCCTGTTGTAGCGCCTGCTCTGAATACCAAACCAAGCCCTATACCCATTATAACACCGCCGAATATTGAAAAAAGAAGAATATCAGGATATGCAGATATATTTTCAAATTTTTCTATGTAATTTTTAAATATGAAATCTGATAATGATTGAGTACCATCAACAATTACAGACAGTAAAATTGTGGCAAAAAAAGTGCGAACAATAAACTTTCTTCCTATATATCTCATGCCCGTAAGAAATAAGGGGATATTAAAAGCCAGCATTATCATACCCACAGGGAACCTGCCGGAACTTAAGTAATATATTACTGTAGCTATTCCGCTTAATCCTCCCGGAGCAATTTTATAAGGCAGCAAAAAAAGATTGATAGATGCTGCAGTAATTACTGATCCTATAATAATCCACAGATAGTTCTTCCAGCCTTTAAACATTTTAACCTCTAATATACAATTAACTTCCGGTATTTACTAACATTATATGTATTTTACATTTAGACATCAGCATGCGCTGACATTATTGCTTAAAGCAAATTGTTCTTCCTCTGCTTAACAATATGATGCTTAATTGTTAATATGTCCAGTAGCTTAAAAATAATCCGTGTATAATCAATTAAATTGTCTGCATGTCCGATGTCGTATTGTTGACAAAAAAGTTACTATAAAATAAACTTGATAATGATATTTAAATTTAAATTATCTCATATTTCACATACTCAGGAGGGTTTATATGAAAGTCCTTCATCTCGCCGGAGGAGGAGATGTTGGCGGTGCTAAAAGCCATATCTTATATCTGGTTAATGAACTAAGAAAGTATATAGATGTTAAAATAATAAGTTTCCGTGATGGTCCATTTGTATCTGAAGGGCGTGCCCTGGGTATTGATATAGATGTTGTGCATACAGGCTCAATATTTAAAGATATAAGCATAGTCGTTGATACCATCCGTAAAGGCAAATATGATATAGTACATTCACACGGTTCAAAAGCAAATATGGTTTCAGTATTTGCAAGAATGCGAACCAAATTTATTTCCCTGACCACGGTACACAGCGATTATAGGCTTGATTATCTTCACAGCCTTCCCAAAAGGCTTACTTTCGGGACTATAAACGCCTTAGCCCTGAGGCTTATAAACAATTATGTGGCAGTATCAAGCAACTTCAAGAAGATGCTTATTAAGCGCCATTTTGAATCCTTTAAGATATTTACGGTTTATAACGGCGTTGATTTTAATACAAAATTTAAACCTATGACAAGGGCTGAGCTTGCGAAAAAATACAATATTAATATTAACGAAGATGACATTGTTGCAGGCATATTGGCAAGGCTTCATCCGGTTAAAGGACTTGATACACTGATAAAGGCAGCGAATGAAGTTGTAAAAAAGAATAAATCCGTGAAGTTCCTTATATGCGGAGAAGGTGATGAAAGAAAAGCATTGGAGCATCAGATAGCCAACCTTGGGTTAACAGATAATGTTTTTTTGCTTGGTCATGTAGATGAACCGCTCAGAGTACTTTCGAACTTCGACATTAATCTTCTTACCTCTTTAAGTGAAAGTTTCCCATATGCCATACTGGAAGGTACTATTTTGAAAAAACCTACCATCAGCAGTAATGTTGGCGGGATATCGGATTTAATCGAAGACGGAGTAAACGGATTTTTGTTTCAGCCGGGAGATTATCTTGCTCTTGCTGAACGCCTTAATAAACTCATCAGCGATAAAGCTTTAAGACAAACTATGGGAGAAAAAATATATGAAAAAGCTAAAGCTAATTTTTCTCTTGAAAGCATGTGTAAAACACAATTAGGCATTTATGAGAAAATTATAAAAAATTCGCAAAAAGCCAAAGGTTATGATATTATCCTGTCAGGTTACTACGGTTATAAAAACAGCGGAGACGATGCTATATTGATGGCTATCATCAATAATCTGAGGTTATTTAAACCAGATATACGTTTGCTAGTTTTATCCGCATGTCCTTCTGAAACAAGAGCACGTTACGGAGTGGATTCTTTTAACAGATATAATCTGATCAAAATGATAATAAAAATGAAAAGCTCGAAATTGTTTATTTACGGAGGCGGCAATCTCTTACAGGATGATACAAGCACGCGTTCTTTGATGTACTATTTGGGAACTACATGGCTTGCTAAAATGACAGGCCTTAAAATGATGTTTTATGCTTCCGGTATCGGACCTATAAATAAAAAATTCAACCGCAGCATAACACGCAAAATTATAAATAATGTAGATGTTATAACGTTAAGAGAAAAATACTCGTTAAATGAACTTAAGAGTTTGAATATAAACAAGCCCGAAATTCATATTACGGCAGACCCTGTGCTAACGTTGGACCCTGAACTCGATGAGAGGATTTATACCGTAATGTCGAATGAAGGCATAGATTCCAACAATCGTTTTGTTGGTTTTTCAATACGTGAATGGGATAACAGGGAAAGGTATATAGAATTATTTGCAAAAACCGCCGATTATGTATATGAAAAATATAATCTGCTTCCTGTATTTATCCCTATGCAATATCCAGATGATATAAAGATTATTCAGGATGTTGCTAAGTTAATGAAAACCAAAGCATATATTATAAAAAATGAGTATTCCGTTACCGACATATTCGGTATAATCAGTAAAATGGAAATGCTTATAGGGATGAGGCTTCATTCGCTGATTTATGCTGCAATCCTTGAAGTGCCTACAGTGGGTATTATATATGAACCCAAAGTTGAAGCCTTTTTGCAAGCGATACAGCTTTCGGAATCATCTACCGGAGATATCTCTGAACTTACTTTCGAACGAATCTGCCACACATTTGACCATGTGTGGGAAAACAGAAATTCCATTAAGAAACACCTGAAATCTGTGACTCCTGCTTTAAAAGAAAAGGCATATGAAAGTGCTCATATAGCCCTCAACTTGCTGGAAAAGTAAATTTATGATACTGAATAGCTGTTAATTATCAATTGGAGGCTGGTTTATGATGCGAAAAACTGTTGAGATAACAGGTGTCCCTGTAGATCATGTAACTATGGAACAGGCTCTTGAGAGGGTAAAACAATTTTTACAGGAAGACAGAGTTCATACAGTATATACCCCGAATGCCGAAATAATGATGGATGCAAGAAGAAATCCAGAATTTAAAAAAATTTTGTGCAGTGCTGATCTTTGCATAGCAGACGGTGCAGGTGTCGTACTTGCTTCAAGAATACTTGGCAGGCCCCTTCCTGAAAAAGTTGCCGGCATAGATCTCTCTCGCAATATATTCACCCTTGATATAGGAAGAAAGCTCAGGGTATATTTATTCGGGGGAAAGCCGGGTATCGCCGAAACCGCAGCAGAAAACATATTAAAAGATAATAATAATGTAGAAATTGTAGGCTGCAGAAACGGGTATTTCAGTAAAGAAGAAGAACCTGAAATAGTTAAATCCATCGCTGCCGCAAATCCTGACCTTTTGCTTGTAGCTCTAGGAAAAATAAAGCAGGAAAGTTTTATATATAATCACAGAGATGAGCTCAACTCAAGAGTTTGCATAGGCGTTGGAGGAACCCTGGACGTAATAGCGGGAAAAGCCACACTTGCGCCTGAGTTCTTTCGAAGGCACGGGCTTGAGTGGCTGTACAGGCTGTATAAGGAACCGAAAAGGTTTATCAGGATGCTTGACCTCCCAAAATATGTAATTCTCACTTTAGCAATCAAATTGCGTATAAAAAAATAAACTAAAAATTAACCCCAACCTCTCTTAAAGAAAGGTTGGGGTGAGTTTTTTATATATCTTGGTAATACATTTTATCTTATTGTATAGCTTCCTTTTACGAGCAGGAATGCTCCTTCATTCTCCGTCCTGAGACCTCTGCCGTCATCTCTTGATACCAGTAAAAGGTGGTTCTTAGGTATATTATCCCCTGTCATAAGCTCAATTCCTGCATCAGAAGTTACATCAGCCAGTCCGCCGTATGTTCCCTGAATGGCTTTTGCCGAGCCGGACCTTAACACTATTTCGGCACCTGCACCGGCAATCAGCTCTTGTCCGGGTTTCAGTTCGACAACTGTAAATATTATTCCTCCCTGGCTTTGCATTGTCTGAACCTGTTGCTTTAAACTGTTTGCCAGACTGGTAAATTCACTCATCTTTGAATCCACATAGCTTTTAGATGCAAGAGGGTCACCTTCCGTCCCTGGTTCCGCACTGATTGCCCGGGCAATATGTATAGAACCCAGACACAGTATAACAAGAAAACAAATTATAAAATATTTATTTTTCGCAACCCCCTGAAGTTTCATATCTGACCTCCATCATATGTACATTATACATCAGTTAATCCGAAGCTTATTATTAATGCTTCATTGACCTTTTCCATAAGTTCATCATCCAGATGGCCGATTTTTTCTCTCAGCCTTTTTCTATCTATTGTTCTTATCTGCTCAAGCAGGATTACGGAATCTTTTGCAAGTCCGTAATCCTGCGCACTTATTTCAATATGTGTAGGTAATTTAGCTTTATTTATCTGGGATGTTATTGCCGACGCAATCACAGTAGGACTGTATTTATTGCCAACATCATTTTGTACAATCAGCACAGGCCTTATTCCACCCTGTTCTGAACCTACTACTGGACTGAGATCGGCGTAAAATATATCTCCCCTTTTTACTACCACTATCTCTCCAACTCCCCAAGCACTCGCTCATATTTTTGTTGCTGTTCATTATCCGCATTAAGACATAACTCTGCGAGCCTCATATTAATTTCAGCCATTTGTTCATACCCGCTTTTCATCTTGTCTTTTAAGTTAATTTGCTTTCTCTCCCGTATATACAACTTCATAGCTTTGCGGACTAGCTCACTTCTGTTAATTTTATCAACAGAAACTATGTCGTCCACCTCTTTTAATAAATAATCCGGAACACTCACCATAATTTTTTTTAACTGCGGCAAAGTTACCCCCCCACTCACAATAACTAATAATATTAGCAAGTTATACTAACAATATTAGTAGTTATACTGTAAATCTTTAATTAAAGGCTCATCCGGCCTTTTATTAAAGACAATGAAGTTCTCTCTGATAATTAATTTATATATATTTATATATATCATTATAAATTGAATTCTATGCAAAGGTCAAATTAAATATTTATAAAAAGCGTTAATTATATCAGGTAATTTAATACATTTAACACTTTTCCGTTTTTCATATATACGCGGGGTATTCTTTTTCCAACTATGCACACTATTTCATAGTTAATCGTACCAATTTTGTGAGCAATTTCCTCAACAGGTATACTGTTTTCTCCCTGGGTACCGAACAAAACAACTTCATCTCCTACAGCAACATCACAGTCTAATCCTGTTATATCCACCATACACTGGTCCATGCATATGCTTCCTACTACCGGTGCATATTGCCCGTTTATAAGAATTCTGGCCTTATTGGTTAATAATCTTGAATAGCCGTCAGCGTATCCTATAGGTATCGTTGCGATTTTACTCCTGCATTTTGTAACATAACGCCTGCCATAGCTTATGCAGGTATTTTCTTCAACATCTTTTACAAGTATAACGTTGGATTTCAGCTGCATTGCCGGTTTTAAATGAATTTTGGATTTATCCACCTCATCAGAGGGATATAAGCCATACATTATGATTCCTGGCCTTATCATATCCAGATGCATTTCCGGAAACTCAATAACAGCAGCACTGTTGGCAACATGTTTTATAGGTATGTAAAGGCCTATACGGTTCAGCTCGCTGCATATGCTCATAAAACGTTCAAATTGCATATAGGTATATGATTTATCCTTTTCATCAGCCGAAGCAAAATGTGTAAATAAACCTTCAACCACAATTCTTGGCAGCTTGCTTATCTGAAGCACATTTTTTACAGCACTGTATCCCGGCATAAAGCCGACACGTGTCATACCTGTATCTATTTTTATATGAATCTTTACGTTTTTATGGCTTTTAACACCTGCCTGTGATAGGGCTTCCGCAAGATCATGACTGAAAACGGTCTGTGTAACATCATACTGTACAATTTCATCTGCTCTGGCCGGATCAGTATAACTTAATATCAGAATCGGTACGGTGATACCGTTTTTTCTCAGCTGTATAGCTTCATCAAGCATGGAAACAGCAAGCCTTGTTACTCCGTTATCAAGTAGAGTCTTTACTGTCTCCATCACTCCATGTCCATATGCGTCGGCTTTAACCACACCCATAATTTCAGTCTTTTTTTCAGTTATTCTCCTTATCTCTCTTACATTATGGGCAATATTATCAAGGCTCACCTCAGCCCACGACCTGTTAAACTTATAGTCCATCATTTTGACACTTCCTTCACAACTGAAACGCAGGTAAGGTTTTTGTGTTTCATACTTTTTGCTTCATTATAGTCCATATAATCTCATGTTGCAATTATCCTGTATGGGGAAAAAACATAAATATATACGCTATCGTTCAAAAATGCAGGCAAACAACCTTTTCTTCTTATTTACTCCGGCGGTTTTGCAAAAAATAAGTAATGACTGTTTTCTTTATTTCGCCATAGATCTGATGATATCAGCTCTGCTGATAATTCCCAATAAATGATTGCCTTCATCTACTACAGGAATCCTGTTAATGTTCTTGTCAACCATTATTGCTGCCGCCTTTTCTACAGAACTGTCCGGACTTATTGTTATAACCTTTTTTGTCATCAGCTCTTCCGCTTTAGTGGCAACAAGTTTCTTAAGTTCCGTATTATACTCTTTTACACCGCTTAAAAATATCATTCCACCCAATATTTCAACCACAGCAGGAAAACGGGGTTTTATGTCTTTATAAAGAAGATCTTTCTGGGTTACTATTCCTATTACTCTGTTTTCTTCATCAACCACAGGAACACCGCTGATATTGTTTTCAGCCAGTATACCTGCAATTTCTTCAACAGAAGTATCCTTTGAGATAGTCAGCACATTAGTTGACATAAGATCTTTAACTTTCATATCCCATGTACCTCCTCCTATATTATTTACACAGCTGTTTAATTGCAAATGGCAGTGAATTAACTATATCACCCGCTATAAGGCCGTGCATGCCTTTTTCATCAGCAGCCTTGTCTCCTGCAAGGCCGTGCAGGTATACACCAACTGCTGCTGCATCCTGAAGATTAAGCCCCTGCCCTGCCAGTGCCCCTATGATTCCCGACAGCACATCTCCGGAGCCTGCCGTAGCCATACCGGCATTCCCCGTGGGATTTATATATATGGTACCGTCAGGGAATGCAGTAACTGTTCTTGAGCCTTTCAGGACGGTTACAACCTTCCATTTTACCGCAAATTCTCTGGCTGTTTCAACTCTGTTTCTTTGTATATCCTCTATACTCATGCCAGTCAATCTAGACATTTCTCCCGGATGGGGTGTCACCACAGCATCACACTTTAACTCATTCAGAACAGGCATATCCTTTGAAATTAAGTTAAGAGCATCGGCATCAAGTATTAAAGGTTTGGTTGATTCCCTTATCAAATGCCTTACCAATTCAAGCGTATCATTATTTACGGAAAGTCCCGGTCCCGCAATAATAACATCCATTTTATCAATAAGTTCCATCACCTGAGGTATAGCACCTTTTTGTATATATCCTGTATCTTTGTCTTCTAATGAGATTGTTATAGATTCCGTAACTTTATTCTCATATATCTCTGATAATGAGGCAGGAACACCTAAATAAACCAGTCCTGCTCCTGTTCTTAAAGCAGCACTTGCGCATAAGCAACCGGCCCCTGTCATACCATTTGATCCGGTTATAATCAGTACCCGTCCATAATTGCCCTTATTGCTTTGAGCCTTGCGCTTAGGTATAAGTGGCATTGCATATTGCTCATCAGCAACATTTGTACTTATGCGCATTTCCTCTATAACTTTTGGAGGAATGCCTATATCCCTTACCACAAGTCTTCCTGTATAGTCACATCCGGGATGTACCAACATACCTATTTTTGGCAAGCCAAGAGTCACCGTCATCCACGCTCTTATACAAGCAGACGAAACTTCGCCGGTATCAGCATTAAGCCCCGATGGGATATCAATAGATATTACGGTCTTGCCGCTGCTGTTTATAATATCTATCACGTTTTTATAAATTCCTTTTAACTCTCCTTTAAAACCTGTACCAAGCAAGCCGTCTATAATTATGTCTGCTTCCTTTGAGGCAGTCTCTATTTCAGACAGGTCTTTATCATTCAGGACTTCAACTACATTAATTCCCGTGTTTTCCAGCACCTTAAGGTTAATAGCAGCATCCCCTGTAACACTGTCTTTTGAAGCTAATATATATACTTTTACATTTGCTTTATTAAAATAAAGATAACGTGCCACAGCAAAGGCGTCTCCTCCATTGTTGCCTTTGCCTGCTGCTATCATTATTTTTTTCCCGTCAGCATAACCGGTGCTCCTTATAATTTGATCATAGATTGCTGAAGCAGCATTTTCCATAAGTACAATTCCCGGAATGCCGATTTTTTCTATTGTACTTTTGTCTATTTCTCTCATCTGCTGCGCCGTAACAGTTTTCATATAAACCTCCAACCAACTATAAACATTTATTGCTAAGCTGTAACAGCATCATTCCAAAATGTAAATCTTATCCAGTCTTTCTAGTTCCTCATTTCCCAAAAGGTCATGAAAATACGAATACAAAGAATTATAATCTTCTGTCAGAGATTCCTTTTCATCTATATACTCCATCAGCTTTTTCCTTGTTTCGGTTATCAGTTTTTCCAGTTGCTTTTTTCTCTTCTGTTCTCTGCGTATCTTAAAATAAACAGCATTAATAGTATACTCAACAAGCTCTATATTTAGTTCTTTTATAGAATCATTTATTTTATTAAGTTCGCTCTCAATTTGCTTTATCCTGTCATTTAACTGACTTATTCTTTTCTGAGCGAGTTTTATCTCTTTTTTAGCCTGATTGTTATTTTTGTCAAAAGCCTCTTCTGTAAGCCTGAGTATCTTATCAACCAATTCTTTTTTCAGATTGGGTATCTCCTTCAGTTCTGCCGTTAACCTTGCCTGTTCTTTCAGCTTATTTTTTATTTCCTGCTCGCATTTTAATATTTCCGGCGTCTTATCGATAGTATTAAAAAGGCTGTTCCATCTTTCATCAAGTATCAGAATAGAAATATCATTCTTTCTCAATACATTTCTGTCAAATTTATGTGGAGCGAACCTCTTCTTTAATAACCTAAACATAATAATAACTCCTCTGTTTTCTCTGTACTCGAAAATTATTACTTTTATATTAAAGATTATAAAATTTGATTTATATAATATATATCGGTTACTTGTTTTATCGTTTTGCGCAAATTTATATATTAAATTTATATTAAATAGCAAAAAAGCATCATGGCATAAACTCACGATGCTTTCATTAATGCTGATTATGCTATTTCTTTTTTATACTGCGTATTCTCCCATAAAAAAGTTCTTCACCTATTTTAAAGCCATATGTTTTCCCAAGATTATATTCCTTTTCATTGGTCTTAAAACAGTTATTATCATATTTGGCTAACGTCTCTGCCACTACAATTATAGAATTATACCCTTCCTGTGATGTTTTATTGATTATGCCTTCCGAGTCAGGCACATATATAACCGCATCGCTAATTATTTTATCAACAACGGTTCCAGCCTGATTGCCGTCAGTGGACTCGATAATATTGTCACCTTTTTTCACATTCTGTGCAGCATAACTTGGAACAGATTCTACATAGAACTCCCACCTTACCGTATCAAGTTTAACAGGTTTAGGCGTTTTGATTTTATAAATTACTGCAGCAGACAAAATTAAAAGTATCAGTATTATTACTATATCTGCCGCAGTAAGCTTCCCGAATAATTTCCACTTTTTTTTAGATGCCATATTAAACTTCCTCCACATTATTCGCCGTACAATTCACTTTTAGAAACAGCTATGCTTATCGCTGCCAATACCATACCTATTACAATCCAAAACAGAAGCATCACTCTTGCATAAAACCATACATACTCTGCAAGTCCCATTATACATATACCCGCAATCGCAGCTATGCCTGCAATTATTACATTTTCTATGTCCTTATTTTCCTTTCTGCTAATGATCTTGATAGCCTTTTTCATGACTCTTGCAATAAGCCACAGGAATGACAATATAGAAACAACGCCTCCTTCAATTAATATCTGAAGGTACAGATTATGTGTATGAGGCGGTACTACTTTCGTAGGTGTATATATATAGTAATTTTTACATACCTCCATAAAAGTCGCAGGGCTTAATCCCACACCTGAAATCCAGTAATCCTTTATTATGGGCTTTATGGTTTTGAATATAAGGCTTCTGTAATTAATGGACGAATCAACAACAGTTCCGCTTGCAAACAGTGTCATTAAACGTTTATAGGTAGGCTCTGATATATAGGGAAGAAGGAAAAATCCTACAAGCCCGCACAGAAGTATCAAAGGTATTAGTTTTTTATTCTTAAAGAATACAAATACAAATATAGATAACGCACATGCTATCCACGATGATCTTGAACCTGTAGCAAGAAGCGCTATCAATACCGGTAATAACATTATTATGTATATGGCCTTCTTAACAAAGGTTTTAGAGTTTAAAATAACCGCAAAGAAAAACGGAATAGTAAGCACCAAAGCTTCAGCGTAGTTATTCGGATTTCCGAATGTTGAATAAATTCTTCCCGGCATGCCTTCATTCAATGTGACATCAGTTAAAGAAGGATCAACAGGTACACCTATAACTTTTTGATATACGCCGTATATACCTGTCAAGGCTATACCCACAAGCATTATCTCTGCAAATCTGTTCAAAGCAGCTCCTGTTCTTATGGAACTGATCATTACAAGTACCATTAAGAAACATGTAAAGTAAAATACGAAAAATGTAAGTCCCTTCAAAGGGTAAAAGGACAATATTTCTGCAAGGACGATAGTAATGAAAAACAACGCAAGCCCTGCATCGATTGCTTTTATATTGAAAGAATCATGCTTTCTTATGATTGTTTTCAGAAAGAACAGCAAAAACAAACCTGCTGCTATTATAGTACTGTAGCCGTTAAACCAAAGGTTATTCGGAACAACTACGATAAGTGCCACTGCTATTCCTATCAGTATATCAAACTTTCTCAGCAACGCTTTAAGTATCTGAAAAAGCCATAACTCCTCAAACACATCTTCAGATTTGGCATATAACTTTCTAAGTGCTTTGGAAGGCCAGTTAACGATACGTTCAACAAGCTTGTATATCCTGCTGTTACTCAGCTCCATAAAGGGTCTGGTATCTTTCTTTATGAAACCTATAAATCCGCTCCCTGAACCAAGTTTTTTGAAAAATGAAGCAATTCCGTTCAATATCTTTGAAATACCCGAATAATTGTATAAATATCCCAGATATGAAGCAATATTAGCGAAAAACTTCACAATAATACTGCTTTTGTAAGCTTCGTTCAGCTTATCAGTCAAATTATAAATGGAGCGTATTATTATACTGTTGCTGTTCAATATTACCTACTCCTTCTTAGTTATACTCTTAATTTTCCCGTATAAAGCCACATTCCCTACTCTGAACTCATAGCTGCTGCCGATGTAATAATCTGCGTTATTAAATTTGACACCATTGTTGGAAAAGGTTCCTAGAGCTGATGCTGTTATTGTTAACGACTTGTACCCTTCCTTTGATGATTTTACATACTCTCCCTGATCATTTGCAGCAAATGCTATAGAATCACCTACTTGTATATCAGTAACCGTGCCAAGGGTTCCGCCCCTTGCTACCTCTCTGATGCTGTCTCCGACTTTTATAGCCGGTGCCGTATATTCAGGAGCTTCCTCAATAAACAATACTACCTCCAGCTTGTCCTGCTTCAAAAGAGGAGAACTTTTAAACTTATATCCTATTCCTGCTGCTGCTATGACCACAACCAAAATTATCAATATGTCCACTATACTGATTTTTCCAAACAACTTTCCTTTACTGTCAATAAACATCTCCGAGTTTCCTCCCAATCCAATATAAGTTTACTTTTTTGTCCTTTGACAACTTCTTATATAAAGATTATACGTTTCCATAATCATCTTATCAAGATTAAATATTTCATTCACAGCCTTCAGCGCATTTTGATGAAGCCTTTCCCTTAATGCGCTGTCATCCATTACTTTCTTTATGGCGTTTGCAAGGCCTTTTACATCATTATACTCAACAAGTATTCCGCATTGGGTTTTATCATTTATTATATCGCTGTTTCCTCCCATATCCGTGGCTATAACGGGAAGCCCTGCTGAAAGAGCCTCGATTATTGCGAAACTTAAAGCTTCGTGCTCTGATGAGTTTACATAAATATCGCTTCCGTTGTATAGATTATATTTATCATTTCTATATCCTATAAATATTATATCATCTTCAAGTTTCATATCCCGGACCTGCTTTTTTCTGTCCTCCAGCAGCGGCCCGACTCCGCCGAGCACACACTTGAATTTTCTGTCCGTAAGATTTTTTAACTCCCCAATTGCATTTATGAGAAATTCGTGCCCTTTATCATGGGCAAAGCGTGAGAGGCAAAGCATTACAAATTCATCATCGCCTATGCCCAGTTCCTCCCTTAAAGTCGAAGGTTTTTTGTCTTCTTCCCTTAACGGTTCTATTCCGTTAAATATGACATTAATCCTGTTTCTCGGGTAGCCATTTGATGCCAGCATTTCTTTTCCGGGAGTGCAAACAGCTATAACATATGATTCCAGGGACAACAGGAACCTGTTAATCAGCCTCCATGGCATGCCTTCCCTTATAACAAAATGACTCGTGTATATTACCTTAACCTTTGGATTAAAAAATTTTGACATCAGCGCAATATAATTTTCTCTCTGATATTGGGCATGTATCACATCTATATCAAGTTTCCTGCATATCTGTGCCAGTTTCCATGCCGCTTTTATATCCAGGCGGTTTTTCATTTCTATTTTAATAGGTTCAAGGCCCAGATCTTTCATCCACTGCACTGCAAGACCTTCCTCATTATAAGCAAAATATGCCTTTATATGCTTATTATTTAGCCTTTCTACCAGAAGTCTTACATATGTCTCCGTCCCTGCCTGACCGGCATGGTTTATAAGATATAACACCTTTAGCATAACACCACACCTCCTTTTAATATAGTTAAGAATTTGCAATTGAAAATTAATTATATTTTATACCAAACCATCATAGCTACTAAAATCAAATTCTGTTACCGCTTATTCAATTCTCTTATTATCTATAATTTTACCCTAAATACGCTAATAAGAGTTTAAAAAGGCTTCGCTAATACTCTCGATTAAAAATCAGACGACGCGGGAAAAATGACACAATGTCATTTTTAGGAGCAACAGAACCACGGATGGTGACTTTGCTCCGGCTACCAAAGGAATGATTTTTATCGTTAGTAGCATCGAAGCTTTTTCACTGGCCCTAACAGCCTCCGCGGCGAGTGAGAGGCGCCTTTCCCTCCGATTTTGAGCGTTTAAAAGCGAAATAGATCCTCGAAGGCACTCCCTTCCTTCACCCTTAATAGTTTTACTGATTCCTATATTTAATAATCCTCGCAGGGTTGCCTCCTACTACAGCGTATTCCGGCACGTCTTTGGTGACAATCGCTCCCGCTCCTACAATCGCTCCTTTATGTATGGTGACTCCGGGCAAAATTATAACCCTTGCTGCAATCCATACATCGTCTTCTATGGTAACAGGCTTCTTCGGAGCAGTCTGAAGGCGCATAGGTATATCCAGCCTGCTGGTTTCATGATTTTGAGTGAAAATCATTACATCAGGGCCGATCATTACATCATTTCCGATTTTTAACGGACCTGTTACCCTGCAATTCAAACCCAAGCCTGAATTATCACCTATTTCAATATCCCTTCCGGAGCCAAAAAATGCTCCATGTTCAATATTTACATTTTTTCCCATGCTCTTAAATATTCTCTTGCACAAAAAACGCCTTATTTTTTTTGAACCAAGGCTATACGGCATGTCAGAACCCGGAAGATGCCTTCCTATGGAATAATAAAGCATAAGACATAAATAATATATTATCTTGCGCATAAAACATCTCTCCCGTAAACTGCTCTTATGCTGACCTGCCCAGCTTTAATTTTATTTTATTGATTGTATCCACCGCTTCCTTAACTTTCAGCAAATATGTACAAATAAAGTATATTAAAATTCCAGCAAATGTAGGTATTAATAATTGGATGGCTTTATCAATTATAACATAACCCGTGCCAAATTGTCCCAATATTTTTGTACACAGGATTACACCGCAAAACATAATAACACTTGAAGATAATACCTTTAATGTAGTTAAAAGTATATCCCGCCCTCCAAATGGACCGATTTTCTTTCTTATCATCCAAATAAGGACAAAACCCCCTGTCAACGCCGCAATTGAATAAGCAAGAGGTATTCCGAGAACGCCAAGGAAATTTACACGTATCAGCATAAAACTCCCCGCCACATTTACAATCATGATGATTAGGCCGTTAACAGCAGGCCTGACAGTATCATTCAACGAATAGAAAACTCTGTCCAATACTTCCTTTATGCTTACGCCTAACAATCCCAATGCATAGTAACCCATCATTTTACTGGCCAGATCAACATTGTCTTTAGTAATTTTACCCCATCCATATATGAAATCAATAAACTGGTATCTCACAGCCAAAAAACCAAAAGATGCAGGTATTATGAAGTATATTATCACCTTTAGCACAGAGGCCAGAGTTTCTTTAAAACCGTCCATATCCTTTTTGGCCGCAAGCACGGTAAACTTCGGAAACAGAACTGCTGTAACGGAAAATATAAATGCCAGTATGGAATACAGCATAAGGTTTTGTATCAAAGTAAGTATACTGACCACAGATTCCTCAAAATTAGCTGCCAGAGTTACATTTACAAGCATATTTATCTGATATGCTGAAGTTCCCAGAAGCACAGGCGGCAGCAGTTTTATGGACTCCCTTAAATCCGGATTTCTGTAATCAAATGATATATGGTACCGATATTCCGTTTTATATATGAATGGTACCAGTATCAACGCTTGAAGTGAAAGCCCAATAAATGTGGCAATCAGAAGCCCTTTTACCCCAAATTTGTTTCCAAGCAAAGCCACATAAAGTATAACTACCAGGCTGCTGGGTACGCTTACAAAGGCGGGAGCGTTGAATTTTTCAAATGATTGAAGTATTCCCTGAAAAATATAATTCAATGCATAAAACACCATTACCGGAAACATTATGCTAAGGGCCATAACAGCAAAGCCGTGTTCCGGGCCGGTTCTAAACCTTGTAAACATTAATATCAAAGGAGTGGCTGCAATACATATAACCGATAAAATAAGGGTAAGAATCACAGATAATGTGAGTACTGCGTCCACAAATCTGAATGCTCTTTGCTTCTCACCGACTCCGATTAATCCCGCGAATTTGGGTATTATTAATATGGTAAGAGAAGTGCCGAGTACGGTAAAGATAATATTCGGAAGCTGCTGCGAAAAGGAATATACGTCCATCTCACCTGTCGTTCCGAAAGCTGTAATATAGTACCAGTTGCTCACAAAGGACAACAACCTTGACAATACCATGATTACCATTACCATACTTACTGCTTTTGCTGTGCTTTTCATCACTGTTCTCCTTATGTACATTGAAATCGTGTTTTTATACAATAAACTATTATATCATTGGTATTTGAATATTGGAATAGGGTATAATTAAGGGCAGGTAATTTAAAACTTACCTGCCCATTTAGTTTATACAGCCTGCTGCGTACATTCGCTTATTTCGTTTTTCCGGATAACTTCAGCCCTTTAACCGGAATTTTACGTTTTTTAACAATCCTGATTTGCATATCAGGTGCATTTGCCACTTGTACCAGCTTTCTTAATGTAAGGGATTCCTCCGCCCTTTCAAATGTTGAAACAGCCTGCTATTTAAGCTCAATTTTGGTTATATATTCCACTCGCTGAAATGAAGCGCTTTTCTGAATAAATAGAAATGTATACCAAACCCATTGGGAATAAAAAAATAAATATATCGATAAAATACTAATGTTATTTATTTATGTCAAGTAAAAAGGAGTGGTCTTATGCGTCAGGGAATAATTCCGGTAGCACTTGGCACTGTTGTAACAGCAACCGGAGCAACACTTAGATGTTTAGACATGAAAAAGCACGGCATGACCAAAAGAGATACAAAAGTTGCCCTTGGTGCCGGTTTGGTCGGATTGGGGCTGGCACACATAATACTTGGAAGTATAGACCTGATCAAAGATTAGAAAACTAACCATGCTAAAATTAAAGTGCTGTTATGAAATATACATAACAGCGCTTTTTTTACTGTTTTTTCACTTTCAAATTCTCCATAAGTAAATGATAAAGCAATATCTTCTGTAATGCAATTAAATCTATGTTATAATAAACTAAACATATATAAAGAGGTGCCCTTATGACAGACATTTTTGCTTCTATAAAATTGGATCCTGCCCTGGGCAGACCATTATATGTCCAATTATATGAATCAATAAAGAAAATGCTTGAAGAAGGGATACTTCCGCCTGATTTCCGTCTGCCTTCAATACGCAGGCTCGCAGATCTGCTGAATGTAAATCAGGTGACTGTAGTTTCAGCATACAAGCTGTTAATAAGCAACGGTTATGCCTATTCCAAAACCGGAAGCGGCACCTATACTACTGAAACAATACCGTCATTCCAGCCTCAGGATACTCAAATAGACAACTATACTGCAATTACTGACGAAGTATATTACAATGAAGACATTTCATTTATGAGCAGCAGAGAAATTAAAATAGACAGCAATACCATAAACTTCGCAAGTGCAACACCCACCCCGGACCTTTTTCCGGTAGACAATTTTAAAAAGGCCCTTGATGAAGTTCTTGAAAGAGACCGGGGAAATGCCTTCAGTTATCAGGAAGGGCAAGGCTTTTACCCTCTTCGTGAGAGCATCGCTTCTGTAATTTGCGAAGGCTTGGCTTGTTCATCCTCAGATATACAGATAATTTCAGGAGCACAGCAAGGTATAGATATTATATCAAAAGCTTTTCTAAGACAGGGAGATTATGTGATAACAGAATCTCCTACTTATACGGGAGCGGTAGCTGTTTTCAAGTCAAGAGGCGCAAGGATTATCGATGTGGATATCGCTGAAGACGGCCCAAACCTTAATATTATCGAATATAATCTAAAAAAATATAAACCCAGACTTATTTATACAATACCCTCTTTTCAGAATCCGACAGGATATTCATACTCTAACGCAAAGAGAATTGAATTGATAAGGCTGGCAGAAAAATACAACGCTTATATAATTGAAGACGACTATGTAAGTGAAATGGATTTCGACGGACGTAGCTATTTGTCTCTGAAGTCTCTCGATTCAAGTGGCCGGGTAATATTCATTAAAAGCTTTTCAAAGATATTTATGCCCGGTCTCAGGCTAGGCTATATGATAGTTCCGTCCAACTTAAAGCATAAAGTCCTGGAAGCAAAGCATACAACGGATATATCCACCTCCGGGCTTATACAGCGAGCTTTTGACCTTTATATAAGAGAAGGTTTCTGGAACAGCCATATGAAATATGTCTATGAAATATATAAAGAAAGATATTTTAAGGCAATAAACACCCTTAAAGAAAATCTTCCGAATTATGTAAACTTTAATGTTCCCGGAGGCGGCTTAAATATCTGGCTGACCTTTCAGAACGATTTTCCGGTAGACAAATTGTACAAAAATTGTTCCTCCGGCAATATAGTTTTCGCTCCGGGACGGATATTTTACAGCAGTACGCCGGTATATAAAGCCGCAAGCATACGTCTAAGCTTTGCAGCCGTTTATACTGACAAAATCGATGAGGGTATATCTAAATTGTGCGCAATAATAAGAAATATAAACGATTCAAAATCAACAAGCCAATATACAAGCGTGCCTATTTTATAATAAATATTGTCATAGCAATATGCAAATCTTTATGGATTATACAATCTGTTTGAATACTCACGTACCTTTAACATAAAAAAACTTCCGGTTTCATAAAACCGGAAGATGTTTTTATATTTATACTGCTATTGTATCTCTATGTTATACCCGCGTCTTATTTGATTCTCGTTTTTCGGAAGTTTAATTGTTAATACGCCGTTGTCGAATTTTGCTTTTACTTCCTCATTTTTAACATTTTCAACCCTGAAGCTTCTGCTGTAGGAGCCAAACCTTCTCTCTTTCCTTATATAATTGTCCCTTTCCTCATCTATTTGTTCGTTGCGTTCTACTGCAATTGTCAATACGTCATCTCTCAGTTCAATCTTAATATCCTTTTTATCTACTCCGGGCAGTTCAGCGTCTATAATATACTCCTTGTCATTCTCCCTGATGTCTGCCTTGATAGGATGCATCGGTCCGAAAAAAGGAGCCATGAATGAATCATTAAAGAATCCGTCAAACATGCTTTCAATATCCCAGAAATCATTTCTTGGAGCTATTCCTTCGCGTCTTCTTCTGTATGGTATCATACCAAACATATAAAACACCTCCAATTAATATTTTACTTTGACTATCTTTGACCTTGCATTTTATTTATACCATATATATATTATGATAATCAATTATACTTTCTGACTTTCTCTGACCTTTCTATTACAAGAAAAGCTATTTTGTAAAAATAGCTTACCAATTCTCATTATATCACTGTTTTTCTTTTAATTTCTAATTATATATTTTTAATTCCTTCAAGGTTGAAATCGGGTATATAATCCTCACAGGCCGAATCTCTTTCCTGCACATATCCGTTTTTTAAACCTATCTTGTAAAAATAATCGAGCACTATTTCGTACTCTCTTCTTGTTATATGCCTGTTTATTTCAGGATAAGATTCACACCTGTAATAGGGCGTATACTGGCTCATCAAGCTTACGTATACACCTTCCGGCAGGTTGTCGCGTATCCACTCAAGTATGCGCTTTGATTCGTCGACATGCCCCGGTATTATCAGGTGCCTGATGATAAGGCCCTTTACTATCATACCCTCATCATCAAAGCGCGGCTCACCAACCTGCCGGTACATCTCCAAAACAGCCTCACAGGCTGTTTTGAAATACTTATCTGCCGATGAATATTTTAATGCCGTTTCATCATTAAAATATCTGATATCCGGCAGATAAACATCTATTTTGCCCTCAAGCATCCTGAGGCTGTGAACGCTGTCATATCCGTTTGAATTATATATTACCGGAATCTTCAGCCCTTTAGCATTGTCCAGTGCCTGCTTAATCTGCAGGGTAAAGTGGCTCGGGCTGACAAGATTTATATTATGAGCGTCCTTTGCCTGTAACTCCATAAATATCTTTACCAGCTGTTCTTGTGATATTTCGCGGCCGAAGTATTCCTGACTGATATTATAATTCTGGCAATAAACGCATCTCATGTTGCAGCCTGAAAAAAACACCGTACCGGAACCGTTTTTTCCGCTGATACACGGTTCCTCCCACAAATGCAAAAAAGCTTTCGCTACCACAAGTTTATCTCCCATACCGCAAAAGCCTTTACATCTCTTTCTGTCCACCTTGCATGAACGGGGGCACATGCTGCATATTTCTTTCATTTTACCTCTACACCTCTGAATTCAGATTGCATTATAAAACTATTTTAAATCGACCATAATTTAAAAAAAATCTGCTTCTTTCCAGTGATTTATCAAGCAGATTTATTTTAATCAAACCCTGCGCCATATCTGTATTTTACATGCAATCTGAATTAAGAACAAGATTAGGATAACGAATACTGCTCGTAAAATTTTCCGTTTTTATTACCCCTTATTGTCATAAAAGCGGGACGGCTGTATGGCCTTAGCATTACTGTATGCTGAATTTATGAGCTTGCTCTGGTTCACTTTTTTAATATTTACTGCCATTTTCTCTTTAAGGGTTTTCACCTTGTCATTATTGACTTTCTCAATATCAATGATTTCTTTTATAGTACTCATTATTTCAGCTATACAATCCTGAAGCTTTTGCACATGAACTTTGTCATAATCTTCTAACTGATCAATACTTTCTACTCTGTACTTGTCTTTTATATTGCTGAATATATTGTTAAATTCTTTGTCTAACTCATCAATCCTGTCAATCCTTAACTGTTTGTCATTGATGGTTTTGCCAAGGGTATCAAGTTTGTCTTCTGCTATGCAAGACTCCTGTTCCCTTGTAATTTGCAGTATTTCTTTCATTAACGCAAGCTTTTCCTGAGACAGTTCATATAATTCAGTTAAATTGCTTTCCAAAAAATTATCCATTTTAAACACCTATATTCATCTGTGCATTTCCTTTAGAAGATTTCTTTGCCCGTTTCATGGCTTCAGCCCATGTATCTCTGAGTTCCTTAGCCATATTAAGAACTTCTTCCAGTATTTCATTATCCTTTTTAATATTTGCTTTTATGAGTCTTTCATACATGTAATCATACAATAATCTGAGATTCTTTGACACTTCATACTTCATATCGAGTGTCATTCTAAACTCATTTACTATGTCCTGGGCCCTTATTATACTGCTGTTTGCCTTTTCTATGTCATTTTCCTCAATAGCTTTCTGGGCTTGCATTATAAATTTTACCAACCCATTGTAAAGCATTAATGTAAGTTCCTCAGGACTTGAGGTGAACACAGCATTCTCCTTATATTGGGAAAAAGCCTTGTTTATTGCCATTAAAATCCCTCCATGATTTATTAAACGTCTTACCTTCTCTCGTCAACAATGAGGCCTGCAAGTTCCCACATTTTTGCCACCATATCTAATATCTTTTCCGGTGGTATTTCTCTAATTACTTCGTTTGTTTCAGAGTCCAACACCTTTACCATAATCTGCTTTGTTTGCTCGTGTATGGAAAACTCAAATTTTCTCATCCCGCCGCAAATCGATTTATTTGCTTTCTCTATGGCTTCTATAAGGATTCTTTCGGATACAGGAAGCTCTCTTCTTTCAAATTCCGATATCTGCGATATGTTCATTTTATCCGAAGAGACATTCCTTCTCGGTTGCAATGTAATAACGTCCGTGTTATTCTGCCCATTTGGAAGGCTTGCATTAACCGTAATTTTAGCTGCATCCATGCTTCTAATCCCCCTCCGTTATTATATTATAAAGGTTCAATATAATAATCCTAAGAATAGTATCGGTAATTGAATGCAATAAGTTTATATTTTTTGCTTTAATAATTCACACAAATTTGTGGACAACATAACTGTTGATAATGTTGATAACTCTGTGTATTATTGATATATATTAGCCTGTAAAAAACAAAAACTGTAGATAACCTTGTTGATTTGTACCAAATTATAGTATACCAATATCATTAAATTTATGTTATACTTTCAGAATTGTATATTTATTATAATAAGCCTTAGCATTTTATTCTATCTGGAAAGCGTGGTTATATGGAAGTATTAAGCAATGCTGTTCAGGGAGTTCTAAGCATAATATTTATGATTGGCATAGGATATATTCTTAGCCATAAAGGCTGGTTTGATAAAAAATCAGCAAAATTGTTATCAAAACTGGTAGTAAGTTTAGCACTTCCCTGTTACATGATTTACAATCTGGTCAGCAATTATGACAGGCAAAAGCTGTCCGAGTTGAAGAACGGGCTGCCGGTCCCGTTTATCACCATGATATTCTGTTATCTGATTGCTATGGCAACAGCCAAAATCATAAAAGTACCAAAAAACAGGAACGGCACATTTTGTTCAATGATGTCCCTTTCCAATACGATTTTTATAGGCTTGCCGGTAAACAGAGCTTTATTCGGCGAAGACAGCGTTCAGTACGTGCTTGTTTATTACATAGCTAATACTACCTTATTCTGGACATTAGGTGTATATGGCATAAGCAGCGATGGAGACGCAGCAGATTCGAAACTTTTCAGTGCAAAGAACATACGGCGCATATTTTCACCGCCTTTGATAGCATTTATTATCGGTATCTTCCTTATACTGTTAAAAATACCGGTACCCAAAGTCATACTAAGCACCTGCGGATATATGGGAAACCTTACAACTCCGCTGTCAATGCTGTTTATCGGAACGGTTATGTATTCCGTAGACCTTCGGAAAATCAAATTTGACAAAGATATGGCGCTGCTTCTGGCAGGCAGATTTATCATCGCACCTGCTGTAGTTACAGGTATTGTGCATCTGGCTCTGCCAATTTCCGTGGTAAATTTTACAGCGCTGCCTAAGCTAATGAAGCAGGTTTTCATTATACAGTCCGCAATGCCTGCAATGACTCAGACACCAATAATAGCAGAAACTTACAACGCTGATTACAAGTATGCTGCCATAATGACCACCATAACTACCATTGCTAGTTTGATTTCAATACCTTTTTATATGCTCATGCTGGAGTTCATAATTTAAATAATGCCAACTATATAAATAAAGAGTACGCAACATTTATGAATGATTATCGTACCCTTTATCGTTATATGCTATTCTTTTAATATTAAAATTTATTAACTTTAAAGCTTTATCAACTTATCGCCGGTGCACTAATAACCACACTTTCTCCTATATTGCTGTAACCCGTGCTAAAAGTGCATCGGACTTCAAAATCAATATTTTCCTCCACAGAGGTAATTCTGCTGCTTAAACTTAAAAATTGATGTGTTACCCTTCCCTTATTATCAAGATAGAACTCCATTCGGGCATCATAACCGTTTTGCAGAATATTTTGAATGTATTCATACGTGGAATCATCAGGAACAAGGTTTTTTACCAATTGCTTCAGCTTATCATCTTTCATAACTATCTTATATTTATCAACAGAAACTCCGTTTAATGTTTCCGTTCCCGTTTTTATTATCTCAGAATCATCATAATGCTTTAAAAATTCTCTAAATCCCTGTACCTGTAGTCTAAGTCCATATTTCTGATACTCGGCCTTCGTAGTTGTCTTCCATCGGTCAATACCTTCATACTTTGTATAATATTTGCCGTCCAGTACAACTATCCTGGCTTTGGTTTGAGGCAACCCGGTTCCGCCGCTGACAGTATCGGTTACATAATTAATATCAAAGTTATCAGATTTGGCTTTGCCTTCCGCATACATGTTATATTCTTCAGTAAAACCTGAAATATTATCTCTCGAAGTTATAGTAAAGTTTGATTTAACTGATCCCGTATAACGGAGCGTATTTTCTTCCAATGCTTTATATAATTCAACATGCTGTATTTTTGACAGGATCCCTTCTGCCATATCCCTAACTTTACTCATATTTGTAATAAACCTTTCAATGAGGACCGCTGCTTGCTGGCGCTGTGCATACTGCCCGGCTCCGAACATGTTATTGCCAATCCCCTGCATCAGTCCGCTTGCCATGGAAAATTCCACAGAATTGCGCGCCCATGATGAAATTGAACTATAGTCCTTAAGCCTGCTGATATTGGAGTTTACCTGTCTTCCCTCTAAAATACCCTCAGTCAGTCCCAATGAACGCACAAACAAAGCTGCCATCTGCTCACGAGTGCTTTTAGCATTAACTCCAAATACCCCTTCTTCTATACCTGCCACAATTCCTTCCCGATATGCTGCTTCTACATATCTATAAGCCCATTGCTCTTTAGGAACATCCTTAAAACTAGGTTTATCAGGTACATCAGTTGTATCAAGCTCCAGAACGCTTACAATCAATTTTACCATCTCTGCACGTGAAATTGCATTCAAAGGATTAAAATTACCGTTTTGATCTCCATTTATAATACCTTTGTTTGCCAGATTGATAATAGATTGTCTTGCATAGTTTGCACTGGCATTAATATCTTTAATATTGATTTCATAAGTCCCGCCGGAATTTACTGAACTAATAATCTCCACCAGTAAAAATAGCAGTATGAATATTAATGGCAAACTAACTTTATATCTTTTAAACAGGTTGAACATATTTTCCCTCCTTAAGCAAACATGTATCCCGCTTAAGGAGATTATATCAACTTTATGTAAACTACTCTACGGTAAGTTTATACATAAGCTTGTTCCCAAATTATTTTGTTATGTAAACTACTTCGTTTGAGAAACTTTATTAACAGGCTGCGACAAGAGAATTCTAAATCAAAATTCATAGGATTTATACATTAAATTTAATGTTAATTATTCCACAATTGTGAATAATACTCCTGTGGATAATGTGGATATCTCTGTGATTAACTGAAAAATCAACTTTGTATTTGTGGATAAATTTGTTGATATGAAAATAAACCCACTTGTGTTTACTTAGCTTTGTACGTTTGCTACTACAACTGCTGCACTCTGCTGCTCCGAAATGGCATATTTTACTGCAGCTATTACTTCCTTAAGCAGTGGGTTATGTTCAGTGAAAATATCTCCTTTTTTCACAAGTGAAATAAACTTTCTTATTTTCTTCCTCTCTTCCCTGCTAAAAAGCGCATGATAAGTGCCGCATACTATCATAAGAGCTCCAAGATAAGTAATATCATCAGATTTTTTCATATTTTCATTTAAAATGGCATTTCTTATACCTTCAATCAGTTTCTGATGTTCATATAAGTTATCCACAATGTACCGCTTCCGTGAGAAGATACCCAGTATTCTGTCTTTCTCCACCCTTATCATACCATTATTTTCAAGATTATATATCGCTGTATCTCTCAGCATTTTGTTATATTTTGTCCATCCGGATACCCATGTTCTTAATTTTACCGGCCTTTTTGCTTTCTTCATTGCTCTCAGTATATTATCCAGAATTTCAATACCCGTAGAACTCTGGTCTATAACTTCTATACATTGCTTATCCACCTTGATTTTTTTCATATCTGCCAGTTGAAGTATTACAGCGCCTTTAAGTCCGTACTGAATGATGTATAATGACAAGGGCCACATTTTATTTTTATCGGGGTTTATAGATATAAGCATCAATTTATCCATCAGGCTTAGCATGACGTTAATCCTCCCTGTTGCTATCATCTGTATCAATTTTCTTTTTTCTTCTTTTCCTAATGGCCTCCTGAAGCAAATATTCAATCTGTCCGTTTACCGAGCGGAATTCTTCCTCAGCCCAGCGGCTGATTTCTTCCCACATTTTGGGGTTTAATCTTAGTAAAACCGTTTTCTTTTCCGCCATTCTTTTCACACCTTAAATCCTAATATCAGTTATGGAGTGTACCTGTATTCACAACAGGCTGAGTGCTTCTGTCTCCGCACAATACAACCAGCAGATTGCTTACCATGGCTGCTTTTCTTTCCTCATCCAGATCCACTATTTCTTCCTCATTAAGCTTGTTAAGCGCCAATTGAACCATGCCTACGGCTCCTTCAACTATCTTCTGCCTTGCCGCAATAATAGCCGATGCCTGCTGTCTTTGCAGCATTGCTGCAGCAATTTCCGGTGAATAAGCAAGATGGCTCAGACGGGCTTCTTCCACTACAACACCGGCTTTTCTCAACCTTTCCTGCAACTCATGTTTCAACGCTTCGGCCACTTCATCGGTACTGCCTCTTAAAGAAACACTGTCCTCATCTTCAGTGGAATCATATGGATATAAACCCGCAAGATGCCTTAGCGCTGATTCACTCTGGGTTTTAACAAAGTCAACATAATTTTCTACATCAAAGAGGGCTTCGGCAGTGTTTTCAACTCTCCATACCACAACAGCCGCTATTTCTATAGGATTTCCCATTTGATCATTAACTTTCAGTTTTTCACCGTTTAAGTTTCTGGATCTTAATGATACTTTTTTCTTACTGTAGAAAGGATTTGCCCAATGCCAGCCTGAATCTTTAACAGTACCCTTGTAATCCCCGAATAATATAAGAACGGCCGCTTCGTTAGGTTGTAATGTGAAAAAACCGTTTAAATGTATGCACCATGCTGTAAAAATTACGATTCCTGCTACTATGCCTGTAATGTTGAGAGCATCCGGTCCTTTATTAACCGCTCCCACTATTCCCAATACAAATATCGCGATGCTTCCGAACAGCATTAATAAATTAGGAATTATCATTTTAAAACCTGATCCGACTTTCATTTCAACTTCTTTCATATATACCCCTCCGTTTATATGATATTAATATAATATCAATATGATATCATTATGATATCACTTTGGTGTAATAATGTAAATATAAATTATATTTCATAAAAAAATAGGACAAGGTTATTGTCATACATGACAACCGCCTCGTCCCATTATAATGTCTATGCATAATATACTTATTTAACCGCACTTAGTACGAAGTTTAGTATAAACAATATAGTTACTATATACATAATCGGATGTACTTCTTTTGCTTTTCCTCTTACTATTTTGCTTATAACATAGAACAGGAAGCCTGCAGCAACTCCGTTTGATATGCTGTAGCTAAAGGGCATGATTACTATTGTAAAGAAAGCTGATACAGCTTCTTCAAATTCTCCCCAGTTTATTTTTGAAAGGGATTCCATCATCAAAATACCTACTATAATCAGGGCCGGTGCTGTAGCCGCCGAAGGCACTATGCCTGCTATAGGCGCAAAGAACAGGGATACTATAAACAGCAAAGCTGTAAAAACCGAAGTAAGCCCTGTTCGTCCTCCTGCGCTGATGCCTGCCGCGCTTTCCACATAGGTGGTAGTATTGCTTGTTCCAAGCAACGCACCTATGGAAGTAGCAGTGGCGTCGGCGAACAGCGCTCTGTCCAGTTTGGAGCCAAAACCTCTGCCTTTGTTGTATTTTTCTAAATCCTTGCTGTCGAAAATTCCTGATTTCCTGCCGGTCCCGAGGAATGTTCCTATCGTATCGAAAGTATCGGATAGGCTAAAGGCAAGGATTGTAGTTAATACAACAAAAAGCTTTGAGGTGTCTCTAAACAGGCCGACGAAATCCAGTTTCAGAAAAGTCGGTGCAATGCTCGGCGGAATAAAGTCCGACGCAGACATTGATGGTATTTTTGTAACGCCCATGAAACATCCTGCTATTGTTGTTAAAATAATTCCCAGTAAAATTGATCCTTTTAACTTAAGCAGCATTAGAATTACAGTTATTACAACACCTATAAGTGCCAGCTGGGCTACAGGGTCCGTAAAGTCAGCAATTGCAGGAGTTATATCATTGAAAATAATAGAAGCTCCTTCTTTTTTGCCGTCTGCTCCGGTAAAACTCAAAAAATGTGCATTCTTAATTCCGATATACGTAATAAAAAGGCCTATTCCCCCGCTTATGGCATATTGCAGGAATTCCGGTATAGCTTTTATTATGGTTTTTCTGATGTTTGTTGCCGTAATCAGTATATTAAGAAGCCCGCATATAAAGACTATTGCCAGTGCCTGCTGCCATGAAAAGCCATAACTTATTACTACGGTATATGTAAAAAATGCATTTAAACCCATACCCGGCGCCTGTGCAAAGGGCACATTCGCCACCAATCCCATTATTAAAGTGCCAATAGTAGCTGCAAGTATTGTAGCGACAAAAACTGCATTTTTATTCATACCTGTTTGTGAAAGTATATCAGGATTTACAAATATAACATATGCCATCGTTATAAATGTAGTCAATCCTGCTATAAATTCCGTTCTGACATCAGTATTGTTCTCTCTTAGCTTAAATAATTTTTCCAGCAATAAACTCAACTCCTTGTACGATTAATATTGAATCAAATCAGTGACCACAGCTACAAATTAACCCATTAAGCTTCATAGTTAATAAAACAAGGATAATTTCCAATTATCAGTTAAATTAATCCATTGTGTTAGTTGTTTTGTAGAAGAATCCTTATTTACACAACAAATACATATTTAGTTTTATTAAATTGGCCTTTAAATATACTGATTCTTTACATCACTTCATTTTAATGATATTCCAGGCTTACCTCCTTGCCCATTTTTCTGAGGGAATCTGCGATTTTTTCTACAAGATTCAGCTTCAGGCTGAGATTCAGCGGAGACTCGGGATTCTGATGAGCCGGATTCATGGCACGCCCCACTATAAAATGGATATTTGTACTCTCTTCAAGCAATATTCTGGCCAATTTTGATGCTCCGTCTCTGGCATCGGTTTCAAAGAAATGCTGCATAGTTATTTCAGAAGACTCACAGGATTTTATATACTCAAGGGCCTTGCTTAAAGTCAGTACTCCCTCAGTTGTAAGATTTATTCCTTCAATATCAGCTGTAGGCGGGACACTTGGAGTATAATAATCAAAATTGGTCCTTATCTCTTTTCCCAGCTCTCTTGCCACTATCTGTGATGTTGTTCCTCCGCATACCACCTTTTTTCCTTCGGAAGCCATAAAAGTACATACGATATTATGGTCTTCTTGCGCATCAACCGGAGGGCCCACCATTACGTTTAATTTCACAGGCCTTCTTATGCAGATTGTTGCAACAGTCGCATCATCTCCCGGCTCCTGCGCATATAAATGATCACATTTTGAAATCAACAGTCTTGTCATTTCTTTTGCCGCCATATCACTTTTATAAGACTGCTGAAGATATTCCGCTACATTTTCCCACCTCCATCCAAGATTCAGCTTTTGTCCTATCCCGGCGTGGATTACTCCGTCGCTTACCATAATAAACATATCTCCGGGAGCCACATTAAATCTGCTTTCTTTGATAGTCTTACCGCTTATCATCCTGACAGTTGTATCAATATTCATAATCCGGCCTTGTTTCATCCTGAACACCGAAGGATTATCAAATTCCACCAAATATCCGTTTCCGGTATTGAATATCTGCAGGATTGAAAAAGTGGAATAAGCGATTCCCCTTTCGCGGCATACCGGCAAGGTATTCGCTATAGTTTCCACCGCCTGATCTATGTCCAATCCATTTGCCATAATTGTACCGATTATCTTCGCTGTCAGTGTTGCCAGAATATTAGCTTTAACACCGCTTCCAAGCCCATCGGCAAGCACAACTACCACCGAATTTTCATTTCTGATAATTTCCACTTTATCGCCGCACAGTTCTTCATTATGTTTGTTCAGGCTTCTGAAATTTGTATCAATATAAAGGCTCATTTGTCTTCACTCATTTCCGAGATGATTGAATTTTTAAGCTTGGTAAGCGCAACTTTGGTTTCTGCCGTCGTTTCACCCAATAAGCTTGCTATCTCCTGTGCGACCCTCATTTGCTTTTCTATTACCTTTTGAGCGATTTCTACATTCTCCTGGCGCAGCCGGTACATTTCCTGCCTCTTTTTTTCTTCCGGAGTTATATCCTTAATAATGGCTACCACCACATTCTGGTCAGATACATAAATAATGCTCTGTTCCACCGTCATATCATACTTATCATAATAATATTTTTTATCGTAAATATTTTGTTTGCTTTCAATCACCATCTTAAAGTCATCACAGTCAAGGACTTCAAAAATACTTTTGCCCTCCAGGGACATATTATCGGAGGCAAAAGCTCTCTGAGCGGAAAAGTTGGCTTCCTGAATGCGCAAATTGGCATCCAGGGCAAAAATTGCGTTCGGTGTGGTGTTTATAATCAGATTTGATATGGATTCTGCCCTTTCACGCATATAGGGCAGGCACATATGCAACTGTGCCTTGTTATTGTAAACGGCAATAGCTTTTTCTCTGCAGCTTGAATACCCGCATGCCCCGCAATTTAATTCCTTATCGGGGGTAAATTTGCCGATACTATTTAGTATACCTTGTATAACCGCCTCCGACGGAATCTCATACTTTCTGTGAAATGCTGTAAATATTCTTTCCAAGTTAACTTCCGGTTCCTCATATTCTGATTCTCCGGCGGCAGTTTTACCGCCTCTCTTTATATACTCCACAACCTTTTCTTTTGCTTTAAGAAAACCGCCCTTTATATTATTCATGCAAGGCCCTGCCACACAGCTTCCGGCACAGCTGTTCATTTCAATAAAATAATTACTTATCTCATCGTTTTTCAGCGAATCAAGGATCTTAATGCATCTGTCAACTCCGTCAATGCTTACGATTTTATAATAATCATCATCCCGTTTTTCAAGGGTATTCAAAATACCTCCCGGTACCGGGTATACTCTTGCTTTTAAGTCCATGCCGCCTTTTATATCTTCTGAAAATTCCCTTTCAGCATTAATTCCTTCTTCATTAAGCCATGCATCGAGTTCCTCAAACGTAATTACCGCATCAACAATTCCCTCATATTCAATCTCTTTGCATTCGTGCTTCTTTGAAATACAGGGCCCTATAAATACAACTCTTATATCCGTTCCATAGGAGGCACGAAGCATTTTTGCATGAGCAATCATCGGCGATACTACAGGAGCCAGTTGGTCTATAAGTTCCGGATAATATCTCTGTACAAGCAGGTTAATAGACGGACAGGCCGTAGTTATGATGTTTTTCATTTTTCTTTCTTTAATCAGTTTGTCATACTGCCTGGAAACCTGCTGCGCCCCTACAGAAGTTTCTTCAACATATATAAATCCCAGCTTTTTCAGAGCTGCCCACAGCCATTTTTCATCTGCATTATCAAAAGCCGCAATAAAAGAAGGCGCAATACTTGCATATACCTTTTCATTATTTCTGATAAAGCCCTTAACGATATCAATATCATTTTTTACGCTCTTGGCGTTCTGGGGGCATACACTTAAGCAACTTCCGCAAAGCATACAATCTTCTTCGATAATGCGGGCCTGGTCATTCACAAAAGCAATAGCTTTGACAGGACAGCTCCTTATACATTTATAGCAATTCTTGCAGTTTGCTTCTTTGAATTGGATAATACTCATATTATATCCTTCCCAACACATATTTTTTGAATTTTTCCTCGGCATTAGCTGTAGTGAGATTATCTATAAACTGCTCTCCCACCTTGACTGAAACACCTTTTGTGCATCGCCCCAGGCAGAAGGATGCCTTAAGTTCAACCTTATCCTGAAGTCCGTTTCTTTTTATAAGATCCTCAAAGATTTTTATAATCTGGTATGAACCTTTTAAATGACATGAACTTCCTACACATATATAAATATCAAGCATAAGTCTCCTCCGTTTACATAAAACAATACAATGCAATTATACTATGATTGTTAATTATTTGTCTATCTTTATTGATAAGTAGGAAAAACAAGCATGTCAGGAATATTTTTCAACAAATATAGCCCTCATCAGCATAGAAGTATCTGGGTATCTCTTACCTTATATCAATAACAACAAAGCCTTGAAGTATTAACCTCAAGGCTCTGAAATAAATCCGGCTCGGCGTTTACATCTTATAAAGATACCATTTCATCGTGCTTGCTTCCAATTTCAGCTCATAAATCCTCTCCACACCGTTTATGACGCTTTGACACTTATATATATACATCTTGTTGCCTGCAAGTTTTTCCTGATTTTTTTCCGTAATACGGTCTATTTTTACTGTGATAAGCTCATCATCCCTGGTTTTCAACTGAAACCTCAGCGGAATCTGGATTCCGTTTTCCTGGGTATATGACAGCATTTTAACCGGTTTCATATAAACTTTCATACTCCGCACCTTCTTATAAAATTGAAGTCATAACAAAATTATTTTCTTCAGAAATACCTCCGGTAACAGGTGGAAATCCGCTATGTAAAAAACAGGACCGATATATGGAGTGTGAACCGTACTCTATCCTTAAACCATCCACCAACCTGTCTAACTTTCGTTTCTTTTCCGAATAATTCTCAAACAAAGAAAGCTGAACAAAGTCATTGCTGCACAAATCAGAAACACGTATACCCAAGGCCCTTATAGGCTCTCCCTGCCAGGCTTCATCAAAAAGCCTGCACGCCGATTTATAAATCTTCATCGTTTCATCCGTCGGCACATAAAGCTTTTTTTGATGTGAGTAACCTGACAGTTCATTTGTGCGTATCCATATTGAAACCACAGAACAACAGTATTTTACGCTTCTTAGCCTCATAGCCACCATCTCAGTAAGTGACAGAAGTACTTTATACGCATCTTTTTTCTCAGTTATGTCAAATTTGATTGTAGTACTGTTTCCTATGCCCTTTATATACGGAATGCTGCCTTCCGGCTTAACAGGTGACTCCTCAATACCGTTGGAAAAGTTCCAAAGCATTGTACCCCATGCCGGTTTTAGCTTATATTTGACAAATTCTATATCCATATTTGCCAAATCGCCTATAGTCGTTATACCCATACTTATCAGTTTCTTTTCTGTAGCCCGTCCGACCATATATAAATCCCGTATGGGCAAAGGCCACATTTTAGATTGTATCTCATTATGGTATATGGTGCTTACAGCATCAGGCTTCTTCAGTTCAGAAGCCATCTTTGCAAGAAGCTTGTTTCTGTCTGAAATCCCGATACTCACCGTAAATCCCAGTTCATTTTTTATACGGTCCTTTATTTTCGTAGCAACTTCAACAGGGTCATTTCCAAATAAGTGCAATGTATCCGTCATATCCAAAAATGATTCATCAATAGAAAAAATCTGCACCTTATCTGTATATTCCCTAAGTATTTCGTTCATCGCTCTTGAACATCTTTCATAGCAATAATAATCAGGAGGTACAACTACCAGACCGGGACATTTTTGCTTTGCCTGTATTATCGGTTCTCCTGTTTTGATGCCGTATTCTTTGGAAGGTATGCTTTTTGCCAACACAATACCATGCCTTGTTGCCTGGTTTCCTCCCACAACACTCGGAATCTCCCTAAAATCAACGGATGCCCCGTGCTGAAGAGCATGAACAGCGGACCAGCTCAGGAAAGCAGAGTTAACATCTACATGAAATATTACCCTGTCTTTCATTTATTTCACCTCAGAACCATTATAATACCGAACATATGTTCTTGTAAATATCTTTTTTAATATATGCGGGAATTGATTAATTGATACCTGAAAGAATTTGTTTATAGAAATATTTTGATTGAAGTTTATATAATTTTGAGCATAACACATATACTTTACGATTTTTAAATGCGGAGGAATCTTATGAAAAAGCCATTCAATATGGTATTACCAAGTCAGTAATCGGCTCTCCTACATATTTTGCCGACAGAAATAAATTCAGCAGTTGGGCTTTTGAAAGTATAAATTTCGTCTCAGCAATAATCGATCCAACTATAAGCAGCTATGTTATGAGCGGCGTTAGAAATAACATATTTAACTCTAAAGGCAATATCACAGTAGAACAGGCTCTTGCCGCAGCAAAAAGACTTATATCATATTCAGAGCACAAGCATGATACACTTCAGAATTATATTAACAGCAATTACTAATTAATTGCTGCGCTTAACAAATATAAACTTTTTAAAAGCGTCAATTATGAAGATTGACGCTTCCTTTGTCTCTATACGTTATGCAAAAATATTTTACTTTTAATATTTGAATCTATAAAATCATGCATCTTAATTGTTATTTAACATACAATGTCTTGTGCTTTTTTGTGCATCCAATATAAAAGGTTTTAAATATAACGATAGGTTAAAATATTATTTGCGTTTAAAAAGCCTGAAAATATCGAATATACTGAAAGTGGTTCTATTATAAACTCTGTTATAGGCTGCTTTCTTTGGGTTTGTAAGCCATCCCCAGCCTCTCGGAGCTTTCATTCCTAAGTTGTGACGTACATATCTTTTTACGCTCGTTCTGGCTGCAATACTTTTTTTAAGGCTTGGTTTTCTCATCCCGAATTTCATTATCATCATTCTCCTTTAATTATCAATGATAATACATTTCCGGTTATAAGGATATTACATTAAAAAATTAAAGATTTCCTTCTTCCTTTAATTTATTTACAAATTCAATATCAGCAGGCATAAACTTATATTTGTCCAATTCACCTACAGTAACCCATTCCGCAGCATTATGAACGTTTAGCTTTAGTTTTCCCCCTATAATCTCTGCATTATATACGGTAAAATGGATTTTGTTGCCTTGAAAATGATATATGCTCTTTGCAAAAACCCCAAGAATTTTAATATTCAGCTCCAGTTCTTCATAAATTTCTCTCATTATACATTCTTCCAACGTCTCGCCTTTTTCCCTCTTTCCGCCCGGAAATTCCCATAACAAGGCACATTCATCATCAGCAGCACGCTGGCATATGAGAATTTTATCTTTATCACGGATTATTGCTGCCGTAACTTCATTCATATCAGTACACCTTCTAATGTTGTTTATTTAATCTCTTATATTTTTAAATAATCGCAATGAAGCTTCCATTTCCATAAGAATAAGAAGGACAATTTTTCGTCATTGTAGTTACAAAATATCTGTCCAGCTCTTAATATAATCTCTAATTTCAATATTTTTATAAGCTTTTTTATTTTCAATTCCGTATAATGCGCTATTATTTTTAAATACTTAAATTCTCTAAATACAAATTATATTGACATAACTATTGTATAACCTTTTTCAAATATTTTCTGAAATCTTTAAGCATACTTAAAATATTATAAACACCTATATGTATTTCAATATCCTACTTTTTTACATATATCCATTTGGTGTCTTTATATTTAATTTGGTCATCAGATTTTAAGTTTATATCCAGGCCCATGTTGCGGCTGATACGTCTTACAATGCCCCAAAGGCCTCTGGGATGGCCAGGAAAATTACTCATATATTCAATAAATGGTGGTTGTATTGCTTTTATAGCTATATCATCCAGCTTTCTGTTATCAACGCCATAATACAAACTGGTAGGATACATAGTTTCTATATTAAAGGACTTGAATGTTATAGGAAACTTAGACTCTTTGCTAATAGTATTATAAATTGATACATCATAAATAAAATCGTCAATCTGTATCCATGCATGGTCAAAACAAACCGGTTTATTATTGATTATTGCTCCTACCTCTCCCATACACAACTCACAGTCTATTCCCTGCTCTTTCAACATAACATGCAAAACCGCACTTACAGCATGACCGGCTTCACACCAGTCATATTCTACTACATAATTTAAAACGCTAAATATGGTAGATATAATTGTTTCAGATCTATCATCACCAGCCAGGATATTCTCTGCATTTCTTACCCATTGTGAAAACATTATATGCCTCCTGTATATTTTTATATCATTTCTTAATCTCGCATATACTAATCAACATTATACACTAAATCGGATGATTATCTTACAAAAGATCATTTTATTTCTTTTTATTATCATTCTTCAATTGTGATTTTTATTGGAGAACATTTACCACCGTTACCCGTACTTTCAGATACACTACAAGCAGCAATACCAAGTAGAACATCCATTTCTGCTCTTAAAACTACCTTATCTCCAAGCTTTGAAACAGGCTCTTCAACTGAATGCACTAGAACTTCCATAGTTTCATCATGCCTGCCTGATTTAATCATAGAAGATATTTTAAAAATAAACTGTTACTATATAAGACTGATTATGTATTATTTATATAGAAACTTCCATACGTTTCAACTATAATAAAGATAATTCACAGAAATATTTCATATTTGCATAATGTGTTTAAATTATTTTGAAGAGAAAATCTCTATGAAAAAATGTTTGCAGTTTTTCTTGATAGCGCTTTACCCTTATCTAATCATATTTGCTATTGATATGTTTGTTTAAAGGCTATTTTATGGATACCATTTTTCACAACAATGTCTATTCACTCTTATTAACATTAATTATACTATACATTCCCGCATTAATTTGCGCGGTGACTGCATTTATTTCAAGCTTTATCAAGAAAGAAAAACCTCTGGACATGCTTCGTATAAACATGTTGATAAAATTGATACATATATCTGCATATTTGTTTATATTCTTCGTTGGCTTAGCTTGCATAATAACAATTTTTACAATTGGAATAACTATTATTTTAATTATATTTGACATAATGACTATTGCTTTAAACGGATTAATAGGACTTGGAGGTATAATAAGGAGCTTCAGAGAGGGTGAAATATCAATAGAAACAGCTGTTTTCCACGGTATTCTGCAATTTATATTTTGTGCAGATATTATCAGTTCTATTGTTATATATAGAAAAGTTAAAAGAGTCAAGTATGATTATAATCATGATCTGCAGTTAAGCTAATTCGAAATTGGCATAGTTTTAGATTACGCCCATGCCGGAAATATGAGTTACATTCTTTTGAATATCTTTCCATATAAAACTTTCACATTTAATTGATATTTTCATATTATGAATTATAGCAATATATCAGGCAGGAGGTTTCACATGGAAGAGGATAGAGGATTGTTTTTCGGTTTTGGTGCTCAGTGGATATGGATAATTATAATTATACTCATCATATGCTGTCTCTGCGGCGGCTTTGGCGGATTCGGCTGTAAAGAATATCAATCATAATAATTCGTTCACCTTCAGTTGTACCTTGATAACGCAATGTTTATCAAGGTATTTTTGTTTTTGTTTAGAAAAGCAGATAAAATTCAATTACAAACAGTAAAAATCAACCCGAGGCTGGTAATTAATGAGGTTGATAATTAATACTGATCTTTTACTAAACTAATAGATTACTTTTTTATAAACTCCCACCCCTTAAGGTTGCTCCATACTGTTCCTGCCGTCACTTTTGCAGGATTTTTAGTATCATATTTTGAATAATATAATTTGTTCTCAAAAATATTGAGGTCCCTTACAAATGTTTACAATTCATTTTTAAAATTATCAACCATTTCAGCATCTTTAATCCAGACTCTGAATTTATATACAGGATCTACATCACCCCAAAATACCGTAAAAATGGCCTCAACCTTTCCAAGATAATATTCTTTTTTAGGTTTGGATTTCGTAAAACCATGCTGAAAAGTCCGGTAAACAGAATCAATATTATCAAACTTAAAGTATCTGCCGTATTTCTTTTAATTGGCAGCATAGATACATATGAGGTTCCTACTAATACATCGGTTTTAAACACAAATGTTGAGAATAACTCTATGGAATATGGCTTAAAAGTGGACTCTCACCTGACATCGGCATAGTTTTCTATACCTTGCTCCTTAATATTCAAATATGAGATTTCAATAACTATTAACTCCTCAATATCAATTATTTGCCCCGGTATTAGCTCTATATTTTTCTTATCGGGATAACTGATAATAGAAATATTTATAAGTTCTTCATTCCCATGATCTCCGCCGAAAAAAAGCTTTGACTTGCCTCTCCCCGAAACTCTTAGAACATACTCCCAGTCAGTACCTGAACCGGCCATTGATATACCGTTTTCAACAGGTATTAAGATTCTATTGTTTACCTTTTGGCCCTTGAACCAACCCCATATATTCCATGTTCCCCAGTTCTTTTTATTGAATCTTGTTATCAAGCAGTAATTATTATCAATATCAGAGTATAATTCTGTTTCATTTCCACTTTTTATATATAATTTAAATTCTTTTAGGTCTGCATTGGCATTTTGCTGTTGGATTGTGGCAAAAAAAGCACTGACTATCACTAGTAATAAAAAACTTTCAATGCGAAAGTAAAATATTTAAATAGTTTTTTCTCACAAAATTCATCTACCTTGTTTATAACAATATTCTTTTAATTCAGTAATTTTTCACCAATACTAATATTGCTTATTTTTACACAAAAATCAAGTGATAAAAGCAGATGAATACGGTTAATTTACTCAGATTTAATTAACATTTAGATTATGATATATATTAGATACCTTTTCAAAGAAGTGAAAAACACCTGCATATTTGCAGGTGTTTTTTACAATATTACAACAAATATCTATTCAATCACCCTCAACTGCTTTTCCGCTTTCCAGTAGCCTCTTTATACGTTCCTGAAGTTCTTTCATATACTCTTCTTCATCTTCTTCGTCAGGGTCTATATATTCGAATTCAGCATCCGGAGTTAATAGAATATCTCTGCTATTGCTGGATTGTCCTGTTTATATAAAATATTCCGTCACCAGATTAGAAGCTTCAGCTGAGAATTGCATTCCTTCAAGCCAATCTAAATATACCTGACCGAAAGTACTTTTAAACCAGTTACTGCTAAATACTTCGCCAGATGAAGTACCTAACAGACTCCTAAGCTTTGATGAATCTGAAAAGAAGCTATAGAGTTCTTTCCTTGTACTTTTATAATAAACACCGTTATATTGCCAGGTTATAACTTCATTAAGATTAATATTTCTTAAATCCTCCACAGTTGTCATGAATGAGTTGGAATCTCCCTGGAAATAAATCTGGAACTTATCCTCACCCTCATATCCTTTGAGCATCATGTAATCTGCATATTTACCGCTGCCAGGCACAGCATAAAGCTGGCCATAAGTACTTACCGAATATGAATATATTTTTATCGTTTTGGTTTCACCTATCCATATAACCTGACATCCTACCGCTTCTGAAATAAATCTAAGCGGGACCATCGTTCTTCCGTTTATAATTTTTGGTGCCAAAGTTAGTTCTTTTTTCACTCCATTTACATAAGCTATCTTACTCCCTATCGTAAGCTTAATTTCATACTGTGCGTTGACTCCTGTTGCTGTTTTGGTTTTGTCATTCCACATTACGCTTAATCCAAGTCTTTCAAAAATATCTCTCATCGGAACCAGCGTTGTCCCGTTTTCAATAACAGGATCAGCAGATAATTTCAAAAGCTGATCGTCCACATAAATTTTTATAGAATTACTTGCGAATATTTTTACAGATGGCAGCATCGTAAATATAAGAAGTATTATAAAAATCGTTTTCAATTTTTTCGACATAGTTACTCACCACTTCTATCAGTTTTTTATATATTATACCAAATATCAACCAATTATTGCACATATTTTTAGTTTTATCAGAAGATTCTTTGAAAGAAATATTTCTGTACTTTTATTCTTTACTTTTGTTCTTTTTAAATGATTTAGCTCATTCCATATAAGGTACCTTTTTAAGGATAAGAATAAGCTAACTCAACTGTAAGTTTAATTTAACTTAAATTACTACATTTCAATCTGATTGCAATACTTCCATTTAACTTATATACAGATTAATCCGATAGTTGAGAACTGTCCCAAAGATAAAATGAATAAACCAAACTTGCAAGTTTTATTGAAATTAAAATTACATATTTCAAACTACCTGCAATAAACTATTAAACTCTCTTTTACTTACATTCCGATTAATATAACAGTTAGAATATAAATTTAATAATTGTTTCATTGAATTAAAATTATACAGACAAAAAGGTAGTATAAAATGTATACTTTTAATTCTAAGGAAAGCTTGCCTAATTCATAACCAATGAGGTTATCAAAACCAGAGATGCATCCGAAATCTTCGGCTGCTCTCGGTAAACATTGACGATTTAGTAGTCAAGCGTGGTAAATTAAACAAATCAAAACTCTCTAACAAGTCAGGTTATTTTTCAAATCATATGTATTGGCAAGAAAAGAGAAGAATCCTTAAAAGAACTCTTCTCTTATTTTTTGTAAATATGTAATAATAATCAATCATTTTATTTAAATATGAAAATCACACTTATTGTAATCAACAACAAAATCAATATAACTGGTATTAAACATCCTTGCCTCGTGTAATATCTCCCACTCCGGCTTCTTCCTCTGTAATATCCGCCTCTCTTATTTTTATATTTATGATAGCGCATATTCTGTCATCACCTTTCTTTTATAAATATAAAGGTGAATTTTCTATAATTTATTTAGACTTATTTATGTTTTATAGATATTTTTAAACTTTATACTTTATTGAAAATAACTTATACTGCTTCTAATATTTCGTACATTTCAAAGGCAGAAATATTCAATCTCAGCTGCAAATATTAATTAAGATTATAATATTCCAGTCTCCATCCTTGTCATGGATAATATTAAAAACCCTGAAACTGATTGTTTTAATACTTTTTAGGGCTTATTTTTCTTAGTCCAATAGGTCCCAAAAACAAAACCCTCAAATGAAGATTTTGCTTTACTTTATTCTTCTATTTTATTAAATATCTCAATTGCCTTTGAATTATTAGTATCAAGGACGAACCTTCCTTTAACAGGCATATCTTTTATTAAATCATACTTTTCTTTCTGTTCCTGATAATCTTCCTCACTTTTAAATTCATAAATTTTAACCACGCTGCCTTCAATTTCAAACATAACTCCATCTGAAGCACCAACCATTTGATACAAAAGTTTATCTTTTAGTTCTACTGTTATGCCATTATCTCTGAAAGTATTTAAAACATCATCCATTGTCATACTGCTGCTTCTTTCTTTTGTCTTATTACTTTCTTTTCTCATGCTGCTTTCATTTGTTATACTGTTATCTTCTATCTTACTACTTTCTTTTGAGGCACAAGCAGACAGTGAAGTTGTTATAATTATTAGAATAATAAATAATGTCAATCTCTTCATCTGAGTTTCCTCCCTTTTACAAATATTTTTATATAGAATTACACCATGGGGACAGTCCCTGGGGTGTAATTTCTTTGTGAAACTTCTCTGACAAATGTAATAGCTTTTGAAGCATATTCATTATTAATACTATTTAGATAAACCCACAACTTTAAATTTTTCAATTCTTCTATATGATTATAAATTGTTATCTTCTGTCCCTTCCTAGATTCATTTTGAATTCAATTCCTCTTCAATAGCTATACTATCAACCACATCAGGTTTTACATACCCGTATAACCCCTTAATTTTTTCAAGCAATGCTTCTAAATCTTCAATTGCAATAAACTTACAATACTCATTTAATCCTATCTTTTTAAATGTAGGCCGACGTAATTCTTTCATAACCTTATCTTGTCGCTCACGCGGTGCAACAATAAAAAGCTTTATTTTTAATGCAGGAACAAGTGCTATTAAATCAGACATCCGTAGCAATCCTGAATAAATAGACGTTGTTGTTTCTACTTCAAAAGCACAAATAGGAGAGTTTTGCTGTATCCATATTGTATCAATGAATGATATCTTTTCCGTTGCTTCTTTATTCAGACCAAAGTTTGGTAAGCTGTCAATACAGCTATCTCCAAGTACTTTACCCTTATATTTACGATTTCTATCATTTGAAGCAACCCACACAGAACAGCCAGAGATTTTTCCCGCATTAATTAACAAATACTGCGCTTTTGTATGGTTGGATTCTTCTTCATTAGTTGTTGTAACAGCACTGCCGTTATCAGCAGTCTCAACATCTTCGCCATTTCCTTGAACGTCCAAGGAACTTTCACTGATCGCATTACTTTTCGGTTTTCGACCTCTTTTACCAGGTATTTTATTTTTCTGCTCTACAATAGCTATTTCTCTTTTTTGTTTAGCTTCTTTCAGTAATTCATCTAAATTCTCAATATAATTTAGCATTGCATTTGGCTGTCGTTTTACATTGTTGATAATTATATTTGCAGAGTTATCAGGAAGAGCCTGTTGGTTCAAAATTCCCCAACCATAATTAGTACCCCAAGCACTAATTAATGCATCCCGTACTTCTCCCAATATTGGTATTCTATTATCAGGTAGTAATACATTTAAAAACTTTAATGGCAATCTATATGGATATAATCCATTATCCCACACAGGTTTTTCATCTTTAAACGAATTGCCTGCAACTTCTGCGATTGCAGCGATATGTTTATCAACAATGAATAATAGTAAATCTCCAATTTTCCATTTCTTAAACCTATCTGTATTTGAGCCCCATAATTTATATTTAAAGCATGTTAAAAATTGATATTCATCTACTTTGGTTAAACGTAACACTATAATACCCTCCAAAAATGGTTATTACCCTATCTTGTTCTTATAGTCATTAACAAAATTCTTGCCATTTAATGCTATATATTTTAATCACACTTCCAAATTATATCAAAATTCTTAGTTAATTTAAAGGAATACAAAAAATTTATAATAACAAACCACGGGAACAGTCCCTGTGCGAACTGATGACCCATCCTTACCATGAATGCTCTAAGTCATAAAAACCTGCGCACTGTGCTGCACATACCTGCATCACATTTTCGATGCGGCGTCAACCTATATGTCTCCGGTGCTCATTTACTTTAGGTAAACTCCGCTCCTCGACACTTGCTTTCCTTGCAGTGCTTGCTTTTTCTGCCTTATGCTCTGCCGCCAGAGCGCATCCACTGTCAGGATGAGGTTATTAAGTGCGGTATACGATTGAGGCATAAAATATAATAAGGACTTCCTCATTCATAGGAAGTCCTTTTTAATTTTTGGAGCCCTCAATCGGAATCGAACCGATGACCTCATCCTTACCATGGATGCGCTCTGCCTACTGAGCTATAAGGGCATACACTATTCAGATGTCAATCTCACTATACAAACCTCAATTAGAACCTGCTGGAGCGGGTGAAGGGAATCGAACCCTCGCAATCAGCTTGGGAAGCTGATGTTCTGCCATTGAACTACACCCGCATGTTAGTTTTCTGAAACTAACATGATGTATTTATTTAAGCGACGAAAAGTATTATAGCACAATAATATTTTTACGTCCAGTATATAAATCTATGTAATTTTAATTTATGTTTTACCTTCTTCAAGATATTTCACCAATTTACGTTTTACTCGCTGTAACGCATTGTCTATCGATTTTACATGACGCGTAAGCTCTTCTGATATTTCCTGATAGGATTTGCCCTGAAGATATAGCGACAGCACTTCCCACTCAAGGCGGCTCAATATCTCAGCCATTTTTTCTTCTATACCGGCAAACTCTTCCCTGTTTATTATCATTTCCTCCGGATCTGATATAACATCTTCACCTATGATATCCATAAGTGTACGATCAGATTCGTCATCAAAGACAGGTTTGTTTAACGAAATATATGAATTCAAAGGTATGTGCTTTTGACGGGTAGCTGTTTTTACGGCGGTAATTATCTGCCTTCTGATGCAAATTTCCGCAAACCCACGGAATGAAAGAAGCTTGTCCCCTTTATAATCTCTGATAGCTTTATAGAGCCCTATCATACCTTCCTGTATAATGTCTTCCCTGTCTGCTCCTACGAGAAAGTAAGTTCGTGCATTTGCCCTGACAAAATTCTTATACTTATTTATTAAATACTCAAGGGCCTTATCGTCACCTTCTCTTATCAAATCTAAAAGTTGTTCGTCACTTAATGTATTGTATGTTTTAGCAGTATTAATTTTTGCTTTAAGACTCAACATGAGGCCCCCCTGAAAAATACTTCACATATTTGTGGCAATATTATATAATAGTACCTGCAATCATATGTTTCGCACTAAATCCTTTCATTTATTTAAAATAGTGCAGAATCATATTATGCGATTATTATTAATATCAGTATAAATATCGCATATTGCAGCTTACTTAACGCAATTATATAATATCATATTTATGATTAATAATCTGCTCATTAAAATCTTCATGGCAATAGCCTGTCCGATTCTCAAAATCAGCAGTCAGGATATAAATTTTATATTGATCATGATATGTGATTTGTATCAAACAAGAAATTTATATTAATTTATATTAAGTCAGTGTGAAATCTGTTGAAGACACTTACATTATTTTAACATTATAAAATATATTATACGTAACCCCGCGGTATGTGTCAAGTTCATGCTTGATTAGGTTGCCTTCAAATGGTTGCTATCCACCCACCCGCTTAATGTTACATATTTCTTTGCTTATATACTTCATACATTACTATAGCGCCGGCAACTGCTGCGTTTAATGAAGACACATTACCATTCATGGGTATATTTACAATAAAATCACACTTTTCTCTTACCAGTCTTCCTATTCCCTCGCCTTCACTGCCTATTACCAAGGCAATCGGTCCTCTTAAATCGTTTTCATAATATGCCTTCTCGCCTGAAGCATCAGTTCCAACCACCCATATACCCTTTTCTTTCAGTTGTTCAATAGTCTGGGAAATATTTCCTACTTTGGCTACAGGAACATATTCCACGGCACCTGCAGACGCTTTAGAAACAGCCGGGCTCAAACCTACTGATCTTCTTTTTGGTATAATCACACCGTGTACTCCTGCTGAATCAGCAGTTCTCAGTATCGAACCGAGATTATTTGCATCCGTAAGGTTATCAAGAATAACAATAAACGGGTCTTCATTTTTCTGCCTGGCAATTTCCAGTATATCTTCAACTTCAACATATTCCTTTGCAGACACATATGCAATTATACCCTGGTGTGCACGCGTTACTGAGATACTATCGAGTTTTGCCCTGTCCACTTCCTGAACTATTATATTCTTTTCTTTGGCCATGGCAATTATCTTTCTTATCGAGCCTTCCTTTTCACCCTTTGATACCAATATCTTATCTATAGTACGCCCCGCCTTTAATGCTTCCATCACAGGGTTTCTGCCTTCCAGCTTACCTTCATCCACTTCCGCCTCATATTCAGCTTCTTCATACTCATAAGCTAAAGGCTTTTTTATAGCAATATCCCTATTAGCTTTTTTAATATCTTTCCTTTTTTTACTGTCAGTTTTATTTCTATTTGAACCACGTTTATTTTTCATTCTAACAATTCACCTTTTTGCACTTTATTTATTTTATATTGCATTAGTTTATACACTTCATTTCGATTTATGCCTTTTAATCCCCTATCGCCATTTCTAATACTTCCATAAGCCTTGAATATTGCTTCTTCAAATATAAATATCCTATTAACGATTCAAATCCCGTAGCATATTTATACTCAGTCACATCCGCATTTTTTGGTATTGTTCCCGATTTGGCATTTCTGCCCCGCCTGACTATGTCCTTTTCTTCATCCGTAAGCTTGTCCATAATCTTATGTATAATATCAGACTGTGACTTTGCCTTTACATACTCAATGGATAATTTATGTAACTTATGCACTGAAACCTTGTTCTCATGAACAAGCATTGTCCGCACATAAACTTCATAAACTGCATCTCCTATATATGCAAGTATAAGGGGATTCAATGCAAATATATCTTTTTCGGAAAAATTGAACTTATCAAGAATATCTTTAAATAAAATATCATCCATATTCAGCAGATACCTTCTTATCCCTGTTTATATTGTGTATATTATCAGAATTTAGTATATACAGCAAGGTAAAAGTTTAAAAGGAGCAGCTCCAGATGCCAAATCCCGGCATAAGAACCACTCCTTTGAGTAAAACCTGCGCTGTCTATCTGTCTTCACGGAAATAAGGAACACTGAGACCTGCAGGTCCGGCATTTTCTTTGCTTTTTTTCATTGATGTTACTATCAGTACAATAATTGTTGCAACATATGGAAGCATATCAATTATATCTTGTGATACGTTAAATTTAAAGTTTTGCAATCTAAGTCCCAGAATACTGAGGCCTCCGAAGAAGTAGGCCCCCAAAATGACCTTGTATGGATTCCATGTGGTAAATATAACTAATGCTACCGCAATCCATCCCTGTCCTGAAGTAATTCCTTCGGTCCACTGGCCGACATAAACCAGAGACATATAAGCACCGCCTAAACCACACAAAGCTCCGCCAATAAGTATGTGTATATATTTATACAGTGAAATATTTATTCCAGATGCATCTGCCGCCGCAGGATTCTCACCTACGGCTCTGAGGTTAAGCCCTGTCCTTGTTTTGTAAAGATAAATACCAGCAATTATTACAACAATATACCCCAGATACACAAATAAATCTCTTTCAAAAAGGATAGCTCCTACATACGGAATATCCCCCAACAAAGGTATATGTCTTCCAACAAAGAAAGATTTTATCTGATCTGGTACAACTTTAATTTTCACAAAAGAACCTACATATCCGGATAAGCCTTCTCCAAATATAGCCAGTGTTAAACCGGATACAACCTGATTAGCTTTCAGCGTAACTGTAAGAAAAGCATATATTAATGCACCCAAAGCTCCTGCAATTGCAGCACTCAACACAGCCAGCAAAGGATTTTTGGTGATCTCGGCAACCTTAAAACCAACAGCAGCTCCCATAAGCATCATACCCTCTACTCCAAGGTTAAGATGCCCGGCTTTTTCTGTTATTGTTTCACCCAACGTCGCAAAAAGAAGAGGGGTTCCCGCACAAATAACACTCATTAAGAAAGATGATACATTAAACAATTATTTTCCCTCCTTGCCGACAGTACTGGTCATATTTTTTTTAAAACTTACCCTATACTGTATAAAGAATTCGCTCCCAAGAACAAAAAACAATATTAACGCCTGCAATACCTTTGCAGAAGCCAGCGGTATATTAAAATCAGACTGTATATAGCTTATTCCCTGTTCAAGCGTAGAAAACAGGAAGGATACCAGTATAATACCCGGTGCGCTTAACTGTGCCAGCCACGCTACCGTTATTGCGGTAAATCCTACTCCTCCTGCTATGTCACTTGTCAGCTGGCCGCTAACTGCAGACAGCTGAATCATTCCCATAAGGCCTGCCAATGCTCCACTCAGCATAACTGCGCTTATAACTACCTGTCTGACATTCATTCCTGCATATCTGGCTGTATTCTCACTTTCTCCTATGACTGCTATTTCATATCCTTTTTTTGTTTTATTTAAGAAAATATAAACCATAACAGCTAAGGCCAAAGCAATAATCCAACCGACATGAACATCAAACAATTCAGGAAGCTTTGTATTCTCGGGCAATATAGCAATCCTGTTCTGTCCGTTGGCCTTCGGATCTTTCCAGGGTCCGCTTGCCAGGTATTTAATCCAGCGCATAGCTATGTAATTCATCATTAACGTAAATAATGTCTCATTAGCTCCATACTTAGCTTTAAAAAAAGCCGGTGGAAAGGCCCATAATGCGCCTCCGACAATTCCCGCTATAAACATCAGAAAAATTGTCAAAGGTCCAGGTAGTCCCGGAAATTGAACTACCATCAAGTTTGCAAAAAATGCACCCATAATAGCCTGACCTTCTGCTCCAATGTTCCAGAACTTCATTTTAAACGCAATGGCCACACCAAGGGATGTAATGATTAGGGGTATAGTATCTACAATGGTAGCTTTTAACATGCTCCATTTTCCCCATGCTCCTGTAATCATGGAAATATACACATCAAGAGGGTTATGATTCTGCATCAGTATAAACAACGCTGAAACCACAAGCGCAATAACTACAGCTGCTAACCGGATTATCACTGCTTGTATTCTGGTTGTATTGGTACATTTCGTTACCCTAATCAACGTTGTTCACCCCCTCGCTGTCTTTTTCGCTTTTCCCAGTCATCATAAGACCTAACATTTCTTTTGTAGCCTTACGTGGATCGACAATACCTGTTATCTTACCGTCACAGATAACCATTATTCTGTCACATAATCCAAGCAAAACATCAAGGTCTTCTCCGATATATAATATTGCTACACCTTTCTTCTTTTGCTCATTAAGCAAATCGTAAATAGTATATGAAACACCTATATCCAATCCTCTCACAGGATATGCGGTAATCAGCAGCTTCGGATTCGATTCTATTTCTCTTCCCAGGAGGACCTTTTGAATGTTCCCTCCCGACAGCAGTCTTATAGGATAATTAACCCCCGGTGTAGAGATATCAAGAGTTTTTACAAGTTTTTCCGCCATTTTCCTGGCGTTAGTGCGTGTAATAAGTATTCCTTTTTGGGTATGGTAATCTTTAAGTATCATATTATCAACCATGTCCATAGAAGGTACCAGGCCCATTCCAAGCCTGTCCTCAGGGACAAAGCTCATACTGATGCCCTTGTTTATTATATCCCTTGGGCTCTTCCCAACAAGGCTTTCACCTTTATATAGAATTTCTCCTCCTGCTACAGGGTACAAACCCGCAATCGCTTCACACAATTCCTTCTGACCGCTTCCGGCAACTCCTGCCACTCCAAGTATTTCACCTTCGGACAGTTCAAAGGATACTTCATGCAGCACTTTTGCTTTGTCCTCATTATATACTGTCAGATTTTCTACCTTGAGGACAGGTGTTTTTTTATCAGTGGGAACACATTTTACCGACAGGTCAATGGGACGTCCTACCATCAAATTAATTAATTCTTTCGCACTTGTAGAATTACGGTCAACTGTTTCTACTGCCTCACCTTTACGCAGAACGGTAATCCGATCGCTTATCTCCAACACTTCATCCATCTTGTGCGTGATCATAACAATCGCACATCCGGATTTTTTCATATTACGCATTATCTCAAAAAGTTTTTTGGTTTCCTGCGGAGTAAGTACCGCTGTCGGCTCATCCAGTATCAGAATTTCCGCACCTCTGTAAAGAACCTTCAGAATTTCAAGATTTTGCTTTTCACCAACCGACATATTATATACTTTTTTATTCAGGTCAATATCAAGTCCAAACTTTTCAGATATCTCCCGTATCTGTAATGACAGCTTCTTTTTATTTACGAATAGGTTGCCTTTTTGTCCCATTATTATGTTTTCACTTGCAGTAAACACATCTACCAGCTTAAAATGCTGATAAATCATTCCTATTCCCATTTTTATTGAATCTTTGGGAGAATTGAAATGTACTTCCTTTCCCCTGATAAAAATAGAACCGCTGTCAGGGGCATAAATCCCTGACAGCACGTTCATGAGGGTGCTTTTTCCAGAACCATTTTCACCTAACAGTGAATGTATCTCACCGCTGCGAACATTAAAATTAATGTTCTTATTGGCAACAACGGAACCGAAAGTTTTTGTAATATTCCTTAACTCAATGACTACATTATTATCCACAGAATCACCTTTATTTGTCTAATTTACCCTCTACGCCTTCAATAAACCAGTTCATATTCCAAATTTCGTCAGCAGTCATTTCTTTGCCTTCTTCTACTCTTATGGTCCCTGACTGATCCTTAAGAGGTCCTTTAAATATAGTAAATTTGCCGTCAACTATTTGTTTTTCTACTTCTTCTACTTTCTCTTTTGCTCCTTCAGGCGCGTTTTCTGTCAGTTCAGCAAGATCAACAACGCCTTCTTTCATTCCTCCCAGATAATCACTGGATTTCCATGTTCCATCCATTATAGCCTTAACCTGATCTATATAGTACGGAGCCCAGTTAAATACCGGTGCTGTCATGTATGCTTTAGTTGCTACATCTCTTGCATCGAGGTCATAACCGATTGCAAATGCGCCTCTCTCCTGAGCTGCCAGCTGAGGTGCAGTTGAGTCGTTATGCTGTGCGATAACATCGCAGCCTTCATCAAGCAAAGCAATTGCTGCTTCTTTTTCGAGAGTCTCATCTATCCATGTATTTGACCATTTAACAATAACCTTTGCATCCTTATTTACTGACTGTACACCTAAAGTAAACGCATTAATTCCTCTTATAACTTCAGGTATCTGCATAGCAGCTACATAGCCTATTTTATTTGACTTTGTCTTAAGACCTGCAACAATACCGGAAAGGTATCTTGGTTCTTCAATTCTTCCAAAATATGTAGACAGGTTGTCAAGGCGCTGGTCTCCGGAGCAATGGAAAAACTTAACATCCGGATGTTCCTTTGCTTTTTCAACTGTTGCTTCCATAAAACCATAGCTTGTTGTAAAGATTACATTACATCCCTGGCTTATCAGATTTTCAATTTGCTTTGCACATTCTCCCTTTTCTTCAGGAACTGATTCTTTGTAAACTGTTTCTACTCCAAGTTCCTTTTCCAGTTCCTGCCTTGCTATGTCATGTGCCTCTGTCCATCCGCCGTCATTCTTTGGGCCAACATAGATAAAGCCTACCTTTATCTTGTCATCTGTTGACTTATCTTTGTCCTGGCATCCTGTAAGTGCTGCAAGAGTAAATACCATGCACAGCACCAGCATTAATGAAAGTACTTTTTTAAACATGTTTTTCCCCCTCTTATTTAATAATAAGTTTATTTTCAATCATGAAATGGTTTTGTTCCATTCATGATATCATTCAAACTCTACTGTTCCGTTATCCATTGATTTAATCACAGCCAGGGAATATACATCTAAACCCTTATTCCTAAGCAGCTTTCCACCATCCTGAAAGCCCTTTTCAATGACTATACCCACACCTATCAATTTGGCATCTGCCTGATTAATTATGTCAGAAAGTCCCATCACAGCCTTGCCGTTAGCGAGAAAATCATCAATTATCAATATTTTATCTTGGTTATTTATGTATCTTTTTGAGACTCTTATCTTATAATTTCTGTCTTTTGTAAATGAATAGACTTCACTTTCATATGTTTCTTTATCGAGATTTTTTGACTCGGTTTTCTTTGCAAAAACGACAGGCACCTTGAAGTATTGAGCCGTAATGCATGCTATTCCTATACCGGACGCTTCTATAGTGAGTATTTTCGTGATTCCGCGATCCTTAAATTTTTTATAAAATTCATAACCTATTTTATTGTATAAATCCACATCTATCTGGTGATTCAGAAAGCTGTCGACTTTTAGTATTCCGCCTTCTTCAACTCTTCCTTCGGCTAATATTCGATCCTGTAAGAGTTTCATGTCTTTTCTCCCCGGTTAATTGTATATTATTATGTAAATTGTCGAAACAAATTAACTTAATAACTCCCAACCAAATCTAACAGTCCTTTTCGTTGGGAGTCAAGCCAGCAGAATTTATATTTATTATTTTTGTTGTCGAACTTGCCAATTTAAACCTAGATTTGTGACTTTATAATTTTATATTACATCCACATAAAAATCAAGTTATTATAAACCTAATTTTATTCATTTGCAAACATATACAAAACAAAGTATAATATTGCTGTGTTTCTTATGCTTTTTATAGCATTGCAATATAATTACAAATGAAGACTGACTGATTTGCAAATCAGCGGCTGTCAGTCTTGTTATATAGCAGACTGGAGGATCATAAATGATTAATAAATTTGATGTAGCGATTATAGGTGGGGGAACAGCGGGTATATTTGCAGGATACGAACTTACAAAACAAAACTCCAAACTGAACGTAATTATAATAGAGCAGGGTAATGCAATAAGTAAACGTATTTGCCCTATCGTGGAGAAAAAGGTCAAATCCTGTATAAACTGTGAAACCTGCAGCATAATGAGAGGTTTTGGCGGCGCAGGAGCCTTTTCAGACGGCAAATTCAACTTTACAACTGAATTTGGCGGATGGCTTAACGACTATCTTTCGGACGAAAAAGTGCTTGATCTGATAAACTACGTAGATAAAGTTAATGTGCATTTCGGAGCAACAGATGAAGTGTACTCAACTTATACAGAAGAGGCCATAAAAATCAAAAAACTTGCCCTTGCCAATGACCTGCACTTGCTTCAGGCTAAAGTAAAGCATCTTGGCACGGAAAATAATTTTAATATTCTGAAAAGCATGTATGAATATTTAGAAAAATATCTTACCATATCATGCAATACCGAAGTAACAGAAATAATACCGGAAGACGGCAAGTATAGGCTCACAACCAGCAAGGGTGATATCGTATGTGATTATCTAATAGCAGCACCCGGAAGATCAGGCGCGGAATGGTTCTCAAAACAATGCAAGAACCTTAATTTGAATCTAATAAATAATCAGGTGGATATCGGCGTCAGAGTTGAACTTCCTGCAGAAATATTCGAACATATAACAAATGTTGTTTATGAATCCAAGCTGATATACAGAACAAAGCAGTATAGAGATATTGTAAGGACTTTCTGTATGAATCCGAGAGGATATGTGGTTACTGAAAATACCGATGGCATTATGACAGTTAACGGCCACAGCTACACAGATCCTTCTTTGAGCAGTGAAAACACGAATTTTGCACTGCTGGTTAGCAATAAATTTACAGAACCCTTTAACGAACCATACCAATACGGAAAGAGAATCGCTTCATTTTCAAATATGCTTGGAGGAGGAGTTCTTGTACAAAGATTCGGAGATTTGATAAAGGGAATACGTACAAATGAACACAGGCTTTCACAAAGCTTTACCCGTCCTACGCTTAAAGCTACTCCGGGTGATTTAAGCCTTGTTCTGCCTAAGCGCCATCTTGATAATATAATCGAAATGATATACGCTCTTGACAAAATCGCTCCGGGAACTGCCAATTATGATACCCTCCTGTATGGCGTAGAAGTAAAATTCTACAGTTCAAGACTGGAGCTGACAAACGAACTGGAAACAAAGCTTCCGAACATGTTCGCTATAGGGGACGGAGCGGGTGTCACACGCGGCCTTTCACAGGCAAGTGCAAGCGGAGTACATGCAGCAAGAAGCATATTAAAGAGAATACATTAAAAAAAGAAAATCCAGCAAATTTGATTAAAGAAGGGGCTGCTTATGCAGCTTCTTTTTTATTCACACAGTATAATCACCTGATATTCATACGTAATCAGATAAAAAGGGAGTCATTTTTCAACTCCCTTTAAATATAATACTTAACCTAATTAAGTTTAATAATATCACTAATTCATAATAATTTTATTTTTTTATTATTTTAACTCCCTGAGGGGTATCTTCAAGAGTTATTCCCATAGCTTTAAGCTTATCTCTGATTTCATCAGCCAGTTTCCAGTTCTTTTCCTTCCTTGCCTGCTGTCGCTTATTCACGAGTTCCTGTATTTCATCATCAACAAAATCTTCTTTCTTTTGAAGTGAAATACCTAATACATCACAAAGTTCCTTTAGCAGTGAAATTCCAAATTCGATCAACTCCGCTGATGAATTGGAAACAGAAGTAATATTAGTATTTAATTCCTTAACAAGACCAAAAATAGCGGCAATTGCGTCAGCAGTATTTAAGTCATCTTCCATGGCTGCGATAAACTGTTCCTTTGATGTGACAAATTTTTCCTTAAGTTTAATCTCATCATCGGACATCTTTGTCTTACCGGCATTCTCCATAAAATATACCATATTTTCATAGCATGTATTTATTCTTTCAAGTCCGTTTTTAGCCTGTTCAAGCAGTTCTGCGCTGAAGTTGATGGGGCTTCTGTAATGGGCCGACAGCATAAAGAATCTGAGTACCTGATAATCAAATTTTTCAACTATGTCCCTGACAGTAAAGAAATTGCCGGCGGATTTGGACATCTTTTCGTTATCCACATTTATAAACCCGTTATGTATCCAGTAGTTTGCGAAAGGTTTTCCTGTCGCCGCCTCACTCTGGGCAATTTCATTCTCGTGATGCGGAAAGATCAAGTCCAGCCCTCCACTGTGTATATCGATGGTCTCGCCAAGGTATTTCATAGCCATAGCTGAGCACTCGATATGCCACCCAGGCCGGCCTTTACCCCAGGGGCTGTCCCATGCAGGTTCGCCCGGTTTCTGAGCTTTCCATAGTGCAAAATCCATAGGATCTTTCTTCCTCTCATCCACATCCACCCTTGCACCCGCTTCAAGGTCTTCAAGGTTGTGATGTGAAAGCTTTCCGTACTGCTTAAATTTCTTCGCGCTAAAATACACATCTCCGTTTACTTCATAGGCAAAACCCTTTTCTTCAAGGGTCTTTATCAGATCAATAATTGCATCTATATTTTCAGTAGCTCTTGGATGTACGGTAGCTTCTCTGATTCCGAGTCCTTTGGCATCTATAAAATACTCAGAAATAAACTTATCTGCCAGTTCCTTAACCGTTATGCCTTCTTCATTGGCTCTTTTAATCATCTTATCATCTATGTCTGTAAAGTTTTGTACAAACTTAACATTGTACCCTCTGTATTCAAGATACCTTCTTAAGGTATCGAATATAATAAAAGGCCTTGCATTCCCGATGTGAAAATAATTATATACTGTAGGTCCGCAGGAATACATCCTTACCTCATTTTCGTTTATCGGTTTGAAATCTTCCTTCTTTCTTGTCAGCGTATTATACAGCTTCATCCTATCTCCTCCAATTTTTCTTATTGCCAGATACTCTATTATATAAATAAAACCCCGTCCCTAAAATATAGAGGCGAGGTCCGCGGTTCCACTCTAACAGGAAGATAAAATCTCTCTTCCATCTCATCTGCATAACGGCGCGTCACCGTAAAAACTTACTTGGAAGCACAAGCTTTCATATGTCGCCTGACGCTTCTTTCAGCTTTTAAATTCATGGATGCACTTCACCTGACAGTTGCCCTGAAGCTGCTCGCAGCCCTATGACAGCTCCTCTCTTACGGTCCTCTCGGGTTACTCTATCCAATCATAATTTTTTCTATATTTATATTTTAAATCATTTTGTAACACTAAAAATTGTATTCTTAGTTCATCAGTATGAAAATAATTCATAGTATATATTATTACACATTCAGCATAATAATATATTACATATGATAATTTTCGTAATATTTTATCATATATATTCACAAATGTAAATATTGTGTTTATGTATTTTATGGATTTTATTACTTTTTATGTATTTGTGCAATTGCCATATACCATTATAAATTACATAATTGCATTCCTTATTCATTTTCATTAGCATTACATACCTGAATAATATCATAGTTATCTATAGATAATAATTATGAGTCATGATGGAAAGGATGTGTGAAAAATGGCTGAACAAATAAATGAAAGAAGAGAAGAGTCATTCAGCATAACCCACTTTTTGATCAGGCTTGTTGTCGGCGCCGTTGTTCTTGCTGTGACAGCATTTCTTACACCAGGCTTTACAATAAGTGGCATTTGGTCTTTAATAATTGGTGCAATTGTACTTGCCATTCTTGATTACGTTGCATACAAATTCTTCGGAACAAGTGCATCACCATTTGGCAGAGGTATTACAGGTTTTATATTATCAGCTGTAATTATATATTTAACGCAGTTCTTTGTTGCAGGCTTTTCGGTAACATGGTGGGCAGCTCTGCTTGGAGCTCTCGTATACGGTATTGTAGATATGGTTATACCCGGAAAAGCGACTATGTAACATGATAAAGCATACTCCGGAAGGGTGACAGGAGCAAGGTTCCTGGCACCCTGTTTTGTGTTTTGAAAGTTCTTGACAAACTCCTCAACTTCTTTATCATCATCAAAGCCTGCATTCTCATATCTATTTCCATATTCATCAGCTATTGTGACAGAACTTAAATGCTACATTTCAGCCCTCAGATGCATTACTGAATTATATTATCAACTTATTTTTTCATCATATCATACTATTTACTAAAACTAGAAATAAATGATACAATATAACATATTAAATATGTCTTTAAGTAAAATTAGAAATGTAAATTGGTAAACTACTATTCATGATTATACAATACTTTATATGATATATCAGTTTAATATCAATAATTTAAAGTTAACATTATAAGGTTAAATAGGTGACTACTATATGAAGAATATAGCGATTGATGAATTAAATCATTTTGAATTCCATGATGCACAGTTGAAAAAAATGGAGTTTCTTAACGGGAATATGGTATGGTAATTATCTGATCTCAATGCGACTACGCAAAATACACAGAATGATTTTAATAAAGATATGTGCATAAAAGAAGCTGAAATTATTTTTGAAGATTTCAACATAGAGAAAATTGTCTTTAGTGCGTATTCAATCTATGATTCCAACAATGTTTTAATAAAGCATTCGGAAGCCAGAACCACAGACTCCAAAGAGTATGATAATATTTTAAGAAATACCTTAAATACCTACTGCTATTTATTAGGCATGGAAGAATTACCAGACATTGATGGCAAAACACATCTTGCTTGTTTTGATATTGACAGTGGCACCGGCAATTATTACCTTACCCTTTCATTTACCAAATCAATCGTTCAATGGGATGAATATGTCGGATACGCATGGTATGAAAATGAGAAGTATAAGAAAAATGACACATATTAAAAGGGACTGCCTACTAAGACAGCCCTTTTTTATGTTTTTGTTACTATGCGTCTGATTGTGATCTCATTTTGTGTTCTTCTTCAGCTGCTCCCGGAAAATCAAATATTTGTGGAGGGAAAAATTCATCTACAGGGAACTCAATAGTATCAAATAAATCGCATGGATTTTCCTCAGTTGCAGCTATGCATTCTCTGTTAGGAACGCAGAAATCAAATGCAGGTATCAGAAGCTGTACGAATCTTATTAATTTAATTATTGAGAATAAACCTATTGTTGCTACAACTCTCCTGCGGCTAGTATCGAGTACGCCTTCGCTGCGTTCGTCAATACCCTGGATATCATTGTCATTATCGTCGCCAATCAGATCAGCCAAATCTCTGGACATACTGTCTATGCAGCAGCTTTCAAAGCATTTATCATGTATATCTTGTATCTGTGCGCCAAGGCATATTGGCTCTGCAACTTCAATTTTGGATATGGGTCTGTTATCCTGCTGAAGTCTCGATCTTATCGGTTTGTCTATTCCATCTTCTATAAATTGCGACTTGAATATCTTTACGTTGCCTTCTGATCCGAACAATATAACCTTCTTGTCAAACAGGACAAGTCCTTTTCTGGTACGAATTTCAGTTCCGCCAGGTCCCATACCGTTAGGAAGGAAGAAATCAAGTGTTACCCTGATAAAGAATTTTACATCAACTGTAAAGAATCCTCTTTTAAAAGGTACAGGCTCAATATCCGCAAACACATCTACTACTTCAGCATTTCTGCATTTAACATTTATCGCGTTGTTTATTATATACCTGTTGCATGGAGTATCTTTGAACAATACTCTTGCGTTCTCTATACAATCTTTTTCTCTGCAGGAATCATATATTTTTTCAACTTGTACGCAAACCGCTTCCCTTATACGGGATAAATCATTTGGACATATTTCACCAGCAACAACTTTGTTTTTTTCGTTACCCATTTATTAATCCTCCTTTTTAACTATAAATTCTATATAGTTCCCTCAATTACATAATATGTTGCATATAGGATTGTGTGATAAAGATTAATAATTTTATAAGTAAATAAAAATATTAATCCGCATATATATATTTATTAGAGTAATGGGCAGAAAACGGATCTGTAGTTTAATTAAAAATAAAGGATGGTATTTATGTATAGTCTGGAAAATAAACAATATATCTTAAAGCAATCCAACGAACGAATATATAATTTATATTATGATAATAGGAAAGGTATCTGTTACAGCATTTTGAACAAGCGTAACAACTGGTCGGAATCTGTCAGCATTCAGCCAAAAGCTCACAAACTCTTTTATGCGGACATCGACAGTGCTGACAATATTCATTTGCTATTTCAAGATTTGAAGGGAAATATTTATATTTCCGTTTTAAACAATTCAAGCATGAAAACTATACCCATACTCAGCAGTAAATCTCCCAATGCATATAATAAATTCCTTTCACTTATACCTTTAAAAAATACAACACACTTATTTTATGTAATAAAACATAATGAAAACAATATATTAACCCATCATACGTTGACAAATGAAACGGTTTCAACACCCAAAGCCTTAGATTATGTCTCAGTAAATAACATGCCTTACTCTGTTCTTTATGACGGTAAAGGTACAATATACATATTCTATCAATCGTCAAATGGAGTACTGAGCTATTTGGGTTATAAAAAATACTCCATTGATCAGGGAACCTGGAGCGAATTTATAACTATAACAAACCACAGTGACTGTGAACAACCTAACGCTTTAATTGATACAAAAGGTATAATCCATATTTGCTACCAGCGAAAAAGCAATAATCAGTATGAGCTGATTTATCAACAAAAAATTCCCGGTAAAAATATATGCACACCTGAAATAATAATATACAGGTCCGTATATCCCTTTGAAAATGCCTCAATTTGTATTTCCAACAACAATATAGTGGTTTTCTGGGTTCAAGATGACATAATTTACTGCAGTACTTCGGGCAATGAAGGCAGTACCTGGGCCAAGCCTTCAAAATATGCATTTAACTACAGCAGACAACTGTTTTGTATGCATTACAGGTCAAACAACCTTCTGGAGAGCAGTAAATTTATAGCCAATGATGTTCCCGGAAATTATGTAAATGGATTCAGGCTCGCTTTTTATCCTTACAATCATGTAAGTACTGACAATTACCTATCCTCAAATGACAAAAATATATTATTTCAGAACATTCAAGCGTTAAAAGGTAATATAGATGACTTTCAGGATTATAGATCGGAAATAAACGATAAAATCCAGAGAAACATCAACAGCATTCAGGATCTCAGCAAGGAATTGACAAAAGTTCAGGTAAGGTTATCTTATCTTGATAATGAAATAAATCAAATCAAGTCTCTTATACATAATCAAATGAGTATGATAACAGAAAAAAATAAAGCTCCGGAGAAACCAACAGAAGATATTGGCACTATCAGAAAACTTGTCGCTGCAGAAATTGAAGAAAACAAAATTATTAATCAAATCAGAAACAATATAGCGGATTTAAAAGCATATATTAAAAAATCAAACAACAATAACTAGTATATTAAGAGCTTTATTTACACGTTCTGCATGGTTTATAAAGCAAAAAGCTCCTTTTTCAAGGAGCTTTTTGCTGGTACCCAGGATGCCGCACCCCGTATTTTGACACCTAGCCTCGCTAGGTGGGCATCCTGTTGGTAAATTCAACCTTCCCTCGCCGTTGCATCAGACTAATGCCTGATGTCGGATTTATCTAGGGCCTGGTATCCATTACCAAACTCCGGAATTCCCTTATGTCAGATGTAGGTTCAAAATAAGGAGAGCCCGCGCACATCCCAGGTACTCTTAATTTCTAAGATTATTATAGCAGAACCTTTATATCCTTACAACATGATATTGTATGTTTTTCAGTAATTTACTGGAAATTAATATTTTATTAATATATTTTCTCATATTTGTTCTTTGTGAACAACGGAGTAATACGATATATTTCTCTTATATTTATATTGTTTTGCATAGCTTCACTTAAAACCAGATCGCAGTATTCCTCATCGAACTTAAGGCAATAACCGCACCCTCCTTTTGCTATCTGGCAAGGCGTAGCCACAACCTCAAATACATATCCTTTCCTATCAAGCAAATTGCTTAACCTAATAGCATAATTGCCGGAATCCAATAATGCAAGGCACTTCATAATATCTTCCTCCCCGCGGGCACAATTTATTTACTATGCAGCAATACTTGCTAATTTCATTGCACATCAACATATAACAAAATATATACACCTACATTACATAATATTTTTTTCATCTGTATTTGTTACTATTGTTCCTGCTGCTCAGATAACAGTTTCTGCCTGTCGGAGAGGAAATATGGCAGAGTACCGTAAGTTAAATATATATCATATTCATTTATCAACCCCGATCTTATTTTCACGTGCATAATAAAACAGATATTGCTGTGCTATTCCGGAATATTTCCCGAAGTAGCTGCGTGCAAATTCCTGTATTTCTTTGAAACTAGCTTCCCGCTTGAAATAGAGAACCTCCATTACTCTTTTGACCCATACATCAGTCGGAAATACATCATATTTTATTCCGCTATACAATAAGATACAATCTGAAACCTTAGGTCCAACTCCGGGAAGCTTCATCAGTTCATTTCGGGCATCGTCGGTTGTCATGCCAGCCAATCCCTTTAGATCCACCAAACCATCCATGACCATCCGTGAAGTATTAACTATATATTTACATCTAAACCCTCCTCCACATGCTTCAAGACGGCAAACTTCTGTATTTGCCAGCCTTTCAGCGTCAGGAAAAGTATAATACGAAATCCCTCCGACGTTAATTTCATCTCCATAAGCCCGGGAAATTTCACTTACCGCTTTCATAATCATAGGGATTCTGTTATTGGCTGATAATATAAATGAAATAACCATTTCCCATAAATCCTGCCTTAGCAGTCTTATACCATAACCAAAATCAATAGCCTTTTTCATTATTTCATCCTTGGCAAGCTTTTTCTTAATATCGCTGTAATCAGTTCCAAGATCGAAATAGTTATACCAAAAGTTAATAAAATCATCGCTATTTGCGTTGATTATAGTGAGTTTATCTCCATTAAAGCTCACTTTTGCCGCTCTCTTGCCTGCAACTCCTACATAACTTCCGTCATCTTCACGCTTCCATCTGAAACACTGACCGCATTCCAGTATGTGTTTAAGGTTAAAATCCCTTACATTGCTCACTACAACACTGTCATTTTTCTCTTCTATCTCATAACCGTTATAGTTCATAATTCCTGCTCCTTACGTTCTTATTTTAATAAAAGCATTTTATCATACGTTTTAATTATCTCTAAATTTTTATCTTCCATCCATATAGGTTTCTTTATGTCTATCTCTGTCATCCTCTTTAGCGCCTCCAAGCATCCTGTCAGAAACCAGTTCCTGGCCGTTATATTAAGGTTAACACGACACTTTTCTGCTTACGCGGGTCATTCTTGCTGAAAAATGTCCCATTTTGAAAGGCAACTTTTGCGCCGATTTGGTCGCTCAAAAGCGGCAAAACCTCAAAAACCACAACCCACTATATTTATTCCCTAGTTTTTCTGCTATAATCTGTTATAATAAAAATAATTATACTAAACAAAAAATCATTATACATACCCTCACCGCAAAGGAGGATAACCCTTATGAAAGAAAAAATATATACCATACCGGTAACGGAAGCTTTCAAGGAAGAATGCGAATGTCCCATGTGCCTTTTGGAAAAAAGGTTTGAAGACGAGATGGTAAATTATACTCTTGGCCCTTCATTAATGGAGCCCGACAACAGAATTGAAAGTAATGAAAACGGCTTTTGTAAAAAGCATTTTGAATTGCTTTACAATAAACAGGAAAACAGACTGGGGCTTGGCTTAATTATTGATACTCATATGACTGAATGGAATCAAAAGTTCTTAAACATTTATAATAAAAAGGCTGAAAACCCGTCTAATTTAGGCGTAAAAGGATTCTTTTCACGAATGGCTGCGGGAGGTTCAAATGCATCAGGTCTGGTAGATGATTTTATTGACGCTCTTAGCTCTTATGAGGAAAAATGCGTAATTTGCGGCAAATTAAATTATACAATGGACAGATACATAGATGTTATATTGTATTTATGGTTCCACGAAGAGGATTTTCAGAAACTATTCAATTCTAAACTGGGCTTTTGCCTTAAACATCTAAAAATGCTGCTCCTGGGCGCAAAAAAGTATCTTAAGCCAAATGAGCTGTCGCCTTTTGTAAACAATCTCCTGAAAATGCAGATTGAAAATATGCAAAGAATACAGGAAGAAGTAAACTGGTTTACTAAAAAGTTTGATTATCAAAATCAGGATGCTCCCTGGGGCAACTCAAGAGATGCTATCCCAAGAAGCATTCAAAAGCTGGTAGGATATAGTAATTTAAAACAATAATACGTCTGATATTTTTAACGCACATATGAAATCATTCAAATATTTTATATTTAACAACAATCACGGTATATTATTTTATAAATTTTAAGCATCACACATTTAAGCTGTTCATAGCAAAATTAAGTATTAATTTTTTCTACCACAAGGCTTTTTGCCACAAGATTAATGCTTTTAATATTAATTCCTGTCAGCTTTTCAACTTCTTTTACAACTTCGGTTTGTATTTTTCTCAGGAGAGGCTTAATGGGGTATCCATATACCAGCACAAGTTCCATCTCGATAAGTTTTCCGTCGGGATTATCTTCCGCGCTGAATCTGTATACCCTGCTGACACCTTCAATATTTAAAGTTACATACTCGACTATTTGCCTTATTGCATATTCAGAAATCGTATATTTACCCAGATAGCTGAAAGTAGGCCTTACCACGGACCTTTCACCTATAAGCTGATAACTTACCTTACCTTTTCTTTTGAATATCTGCAAAGGATCAAGAAAATAACCGGAAAAATCCTTCTTTATCTCAAAAGTGGGCACGGGAATTACATGCTTCCCCTGCTCCCTTCTTGTCATAAGGGCCTGTTTTATTTCATATTCACTTGCCACATCCTGTATATATACTTTTTCAGTAACTTCAGGCAAACCAAGCTTTTTAGCAATGGTTGCCACCATCTCGTCAGATGTACCTAGTATCATTATTCCTTCTGGATTATAAAAATCAATGGCCTTCTTGACATCTTCAGCATGACTGCTGTCTGTAAATAAAGCCCTTTTTATCGAACCAACTTTCGTGCTCTCACGTTTTGCTGAAATACCTGCTACTATCTGACTTCCTCTTATAAGCAGCCCGTCATCTATTATAAACTCTATCCCCTTTTCTCCGGCAACCCAAGTAGCCCTGTGGCTCTTTCCCGTGCCGCTGGGGCCAATAAACCCAACAACCCTCACGACAAACCTCCGTATATAACTTGTGATATTATGTAAAGTAAATATGACTATTAAATTTTCAGTCCTTGAACATAGCCCTATAGCGAAATTATATATGATTTTTATATTATAACATAAACTCAAATTATATACTAAAAGTTGTTTCAGTCGAAACATTTATCATATATGCTTAATATTTGACTTTTGCAAAAGAAAATAATCCTGTTACTTTATAATATTTAAACTTTTTATGACACGTTCTATATCTATATAATAAATTCTACAATAATAAAATCAATTATATAATGGGAATATTTCACGTAAAATTCATAAAAAATAACCAGTACTATGAATTTAATTAATGAATAAGTACTGGCTATTATTATAATTATTCAGTGTAATTATTTTATAAAGAAAACAGGCTCCGGGGTTATTTTCTTTTTCTCCCTACCAAACCGGCTAAACAAATGTCACAACCATTACAAATTATAACTTTTCCGCAAAATACATTTTTTATAGTTTCCAGAAGTTCTTTGTTCCTAAATTCAGCCGGATTGTGTATTACAATTTTTCTCGGAGCCAGAGTTATAAGTGAACTTACAAGCAGGTCATCGTAGTTCAGTTCATCCTCTGCTATTTCTGATATAAAATCTGCAATACATTCATTGGTAATCTCTCTCTTTTCATCATCAAAAAGCATATACTTATCATCTGCAGATACTATGATATGAATGGCATTGAATTTCGGTTCCTGAATTTCCACAAAATACTTTAACAGCCTTATAAACTCCTTATATTCCCTTTCCATAAGAAAATCATCTACCGCTTTATCTACTATCTCTTCAAGCCCTTTCTTATATTCTTTAAGGCGGAAATTTACAAAGCCGTCAAGTATTATCACATCCGTACTGTCAAAATACTCTAAGAGCTTTGAAATTATGATATTTCTTCTTCTAATCTGAAATAAACTGTTTACAAAACTATTTTCATTATTATTAATAATTTTTAATGCATTTGCCATTATTTCCTTTTTTTCAGCACTGTTAAAATAACAGTAATTTGTATTTATAATTCTTTCAAGCATTTTATATTCGTACTTCTTTATAATATAATCCGCAAGACCATTCGAAACATAGTTCTTTAGCATTTCAAATGGGACCATAGCTTTTACATCGGATGAAGTTTCTTCATCAATACTGCAAATAATTGAAGCAGAGTCTCCTGAACCGACTTTTTTAACTTCATAGCCTACATTTCTGCTGCTTAAATTCCGAAGTTCATTATTTATATATTGCAGAATATCTTCATCAGCTTTATTAACTCCAATGCAAAGGCGCTGCATCGATTTCACATCCCTTCAAGTGTAGTATATGTCTTCTTAAATTCTTGTATGCAGTCCGACAATTATCATATTCTGCTATATTCCTGCACATATGCTTACATAAAAACCATATATCTACATCTGACAGCGTCCTTAAAATAAATAAAGGTGCTCTTTTCTGCTACATTATATGCAACATGAGTTATATGAAGTTACTGTATCGATAAAAGATAATTCTGCAATTTTTGAATTAATTTCATATTTTATGCTATTCAGTCATTAATGGCACTATTGTTCCAATATCCATCACATAATCATCAGATAAATTAACCAGCTTCACACCTGCTTTATTAAGATATTCCGCTATTTGCCTGCCTGCTTCAAGTCTTTCAAGATTCCCTGCTATGGCCCATGTATTTTTGTCAATAAGACCGCTGCTTCCTCCTAAAAATCCATAATCCAATCCTGGCAACACTATATTTCTCTGCGGCTCTATTAATAGCACATTTATTCCGTTTTTAAGCGCCGCTTCCGCTATTCCTTTGTCAGAAGTTATTATGCTATTTTCATTTAAAATTGATGTGGAGCATCTGGAATATCCCTGACGGACATGTACCATCCTTACTCCTTCTTCCTCAAGAGCTTTCTTTAATACGGGGTCTGTTATATTAAGATTATGAAATGCAATATTTCCGATTCTTGCAACATTATATGCAGCGCTTTGGGGATAGCTGCATGACAGTCGGGTTGTGCCTTCGATCATTACAAAGCCTCTTTGCTTAAGATTATCGACTAATAGTTGATCTGTGCCAGGTGCATAAATAATTTTATTGTATGATATATGATGAAATGCGATATCCGGATGATATGCCACGGCATCATATACATCAGTATGCCTGGATGTTTTTAATATTTCTATATTAAGCCGTTTAAAAGCATCTTCCGGATCACTGCTTATTCTTCCGTCTACCATGGCAAGTGTAACTTTCCTGTCAGGTATATTGGGATTACGGATAAAATTCATACACATCATCCTTTTACTATGTACTTGTATAAAGCACTATAATTATACTTCTTTTTGAATATTAGTTATATATAATACACATTTTTACGGCTTAAAGCATATAATACGCATGTAAACAATATCAAATGACAACTTTACTTGTTATGCAACCGGAAGAGCGGCTTAATTTGTAACAAAGATACATTTTATGTTAATAAACCCCAAAATTCATTCAGGAATATTGTTATTTGCCTATATTACAGATTATACAAGAAAACCGGTTATTACTTTTTCACAACATGAATTATGTAAAACCAACAATATTGGTTTTATAATTTTTGTAATATTGAAATAATATTATATAATAAATCATCAATTTAACAGA